>Ga0114997_10004597_pt1 | contig 10641 bp, 10 predicted proteins | sample ArcticOcean_MG_C_2_FD_87045 | JGI IMG/M metagenome (GOLD analysis project Ga0114997, IMG submission 87045) | Marine microbial communities from western Arctic Ocean - ArcticOcean_MG_CB4_136 | ecosystem: Environmental > Aquatic > Marine > Oceanic | place: Arctic Ocean: Canada Basin | collected... | reverse complement strand
GTTATCCAATTCGTTTTACCGGCCAAGATGTAAGAAGAGGAACTTTTGCTCACAGGCATTCAACTCTTCATGATCAAAAAACTGGAGACGAACATATAGCTCTGGTTGATATAGCTAATAAAAATAATACAAAAATAGATCTTTACGATTCCCTTCTTTCTGAGGAAGCGGTTTTAGGTTTTGAGTACGGATACTCTACAACCTGGCCAACTGGTTTGGTTTTATGGGAAGCTCAATTTGGAGACTTTGCCAATGGCGCTCAGGTTGTTATAGATCAGTTTATAGTGTCAGCAGAGCATAAGTGGGATCGTCTTTCTGGATTGGTAATGCTTCTTCCTCACGGTTACGAAGGTCAAGGTCCAGAGCACAGTAGTGCAAGGTTAGAAAGATATCTCCAGTTATGCGCACATGACAATATTCAAGTTTGCATTCCAAGTACGCCCTCTCAAATTTATCACCTACTTAGACTTCAAACTATAAGAAAAATGAGAAGGCCACTTATTGTTATTTCACCTAAAAGTTTGTTAAGAAACCCAGCAGCTACATCTTCTATCGATGATCTAATAAATGGAAAATTCAAAACAATTATTGAGGATGAAAATTTAGAGTATAATAAAATAAAGAAGGTAATACTTTGTTCTGGAAAGGTTTTTTACGATTTAGATAAAAAAAGAAATGAATTAAAATTAGATGATATTGCATTACTTCGTATAGAACAATTATATTCATTTCCTTACAACGATTTAGAGAAATCACTAAAAAAATATCCAAATGTAGAAGATTTTGTATGGTGTCAGGAAGAGCCAGCCAACCAAGGTGTTTGGTTTAGTCACCGACATAGGTTTCAAAGAGTATTAGATCGTTTTTGTTCGAATCAAATTAGACTAGTTAGTAGGCCATCTGCTTCAGCACCAGCGGTTGGTTTAAATAAATTACATAAATTACAACAAGAGGCTTTGGTTAAGGAGGCTCTAAAATCTTAAAGGAAGAAATAATGGTTGTAGAAATTAAATCACCAACATACCCAGAGTCAGTAGCTGACGGAACTATAGCAAATTGGGTTAAAAAAGAAGGACAGAGTGTTCGGCAAGATGAGCTTATTGCTGAAATTGAAACTGATAAAATTGTTCTAGAAGTCCTGTCTCCAATCAATGGTAAAATTTCTAAAATTATTAGGGCTGAAGGAGAAATAATTTTAAGTGGAGAATTAATCGCTGAGATTGAAGAATCTTCAAAAATAGCCAAAGAAAATAATCAAACAATTAATTCAGATGAAGATCGCTCAGAACAAACGAGTGATTCTACTCAAAGCCATGGTCCAGCTGTAAGGAGAATGCTCAATGAGAACAATCTTGATTCAAGAGATATAGCCGGATCAGGAAAGGGTGGTAGAATTACAAAAGTCGATATTAAAAACCACATAGAAGATTTAAACAGTAAACCTATTAAACCCTCCCCCTCCAGAGTAATATTACCTGAAGAGCTGTCCGGTAGAGACGAAGAAAGAGTCCCTATGTCAAGAATGAGGTCGACAATAGCAAAAAGGCTTCTTTCGGTTACACAAGAAACAGCAATGCTAACAACATTTAATGAAGTTGACATGAGTCCAATAAAGGATTTAAGAAAAAAATATGGCACTGAGTTCGAGTCTGAGCATGGCTTAAAGCTAGGTTTTATGGGGTTTTTTGTCATAGCCTCTGTTAATGCGCTTAAAAAATTTCCAGTTGCCAATGCTTCGCTCGAAGAAAACGATGTTGTTTATCACGGCTATCAAGATATTAGCGTTGCGGTTTCAACTGACCGGGGTTTGGTTGTTCCGGTAATTAGGGACGCCGATATGATGGCTCTTCCTGATATAGAAAAATCTATTTTAGAATACTCAAACAAAGCAAAAGAAGGAAAGCTGTCAATTGAAGATATGAGAGGCGGAACATTCACTATCTCGAACGGGGGGGTATTTGGCTCCTTGCTGTCGACTCCAATTTTAAATGCACCTCAAACAGCAATACTTGGAATGCACACAATTCAAGATCGAGTAGTTGTAATTGATGGGAAGATGGAAATAAGACCAATGATGTACCTAGCCTTAAGCTACGACCATCGCTTATTGGATGGAAAAGATGCTGTTTCTTTTCTTGTTTCAATTAAAGAACAGCTTGAATCCCCTCAACGCCTTTTGTTAAATTTATAGAAATATAAAATAGTTTTTAAATTTGGAAACTACTCAACCTCAAAGTCTATATGTAGTTCCTTCAAGGCTCTTAATAAATAATGTGGGTGGTGCTTGAAGTCGTTCTTTCCTTCTGAAAAACTCATACTTTTAAATTTATCTGTTACAGCTTTAAAGCTCCACCAAAGCTCCCTTCTAGCAAGCGGGGCTCCTAAGCAATGATGAGTTCCTGATCCAAAGGCCATATGAGATCCCGCTTTTTTTCTTTCTAAATTAATCTTATCAGGGTTTTCAAATGCTCTTTCGTCCCTATTAGCCGCAGCATAACGAACATTAACCACAGATCCTTCTGGCATTTTAATACCATGAAAATCTACATCTCGAGATGTAGTCCGCATCAAACTCTGTACTGGGGATTCGAGTCTCAAGACCTCTTCAACAAAAACCTTTAAGTACTTATCTGGATTAGACTTTAATTGCACCCATGCATCTGGATTTTCGATCAAAAGTCTAATTCCTGCCGATATTGCATTAGTTGTTGTTTCGCTACCTCCAACAAATGTATCAGCCATCATCTCAGCATGGAGCTCGTTATCATTTAATGGACGCCCCCATTCTTCAATAACTGTGTTTACCAGTTCACTAAGAAGAGAATCATCTGGCTTCTTTCTGAGTCGTTCAAAAATTGGCTGAAAATAATGCTGCCCTTCAATTTCTTTTTCAATAGCCTCCAGCTCCTCTTCCTTGGTTAACATCATTCCTATTCTATGAAAAAAAGCATCTGTTGAAATTTTAATTTTCCACAAGTCTTCTTCATTTTTAATTCCCATTTGAATGCCAATAATCTTCAGTGGAAGTGGAATAGAAAACTCTTTTACCCAATCACATGAGCCATTTTCAATGAAAGATTCTATGAGATCATATGCCGTTTTTTCTACCACACCCTCTAGCTCTTTAATTTTTCCTGGACGAAAAGCCTTATCAAATATAGTTCTCATCTCCTTATGGTTAGGATTGTCCCTACCAGCAAGAGTTGGGGATGGAAGCCAGCCTTTTTCTTCAAAGAGCTTTACACCTTGCTTTACGTGATCAGTATTAATATTTGATTCTGCCTTTTGAGCGGCCGCACCAAAAGAGCTACTAAAATTCTCAGTATCCAGTAAAAGCTCTCTAACATAGTCATAGCGTGTTACAATAAAAAAACCAGTTTTAGGATCCTGATACACTGGCGCCTCATCTCTTAAGGTTTTATAAGCGCTATAGGGACAGTCTTGTACATTATGATTAGTGAGGTCAACTTTTTCAGTATTAATGCTGGTACCCTTCATTTTCTTTACTCCCATATTTTTTATAACAGCCTATCAAGTAAATATTATGCCTCAAACATAAAATATAATTAAACTTAACGATTGTTTAATTCCTTAACGCTCTTTTCCAACTCAATAACTCTTTTTTCTAGACTTTCTAAATCACCCTTCTTGACAAAACCTGAGTCATTCATAAACTTTTCAAGGGCTGGCTTCATCATTTTTTCCATACCTTTTAAATCTTTCGCCATATTAAAAATATTCATTTTTTTCTCCTAATGGTTACAAAATCGAAACATTACAAATTATTATCTAAACAACAATTCCTTTCTTCAAGTATTGGCTTTAAGGCTCTATATGCTGCCGGATTAAGGTTTAAAGGGATAGAGGGATGCAAATGATGAATTATATGATATTCCATACCAAGAGTTAAATATGTACCTATAATGGCCTTAAAGCTTCTTGTGTCTCTATACCTTCCCCGCTCTTCCATAGGGTGATGAGGCGCCCATGATAAAGTCATTTGAATATATGCCGAACCTATAAGTCTAGGCAACCACCAAATTGCCGTAACTTCTATTCCATAACCAGCCCATACAAATGAAATCAGAATTAGCCAATAAGAGACTCTTGTAATTAATGCTTCCATTAAAATCTTCTTTTTGGTAGATGATTCCTCTAAAAAATCAAAATACGGAAGATCCCTTTGCCTATTAAATATTAAATTAACCCAAAGGGCCTTTAAGAAGCTGCTGGTCTTCACTCCATAATCAGGATCCTTTATTGGATCATTGGTGAATGAATGATGTAATAAGTGTGTTGCTTGAGCCAAACGATAAGGCAGAGCTATTGGAATTAAAGATGTGTAACCAATTAACTCATTAAGCCAGAAAAAAGATGAGGTCTTTTTTGCTATATTTCCGTGTTGCGCCTCATGTGACGGTAAGTAGCAAAGGCAGGCACAAATACTTGCAATTATTAATGTACTCCATATAGGAATTAAGCCACTCAGAGCTAAAGGCCAAAGCATAAGCCAAACAGACAAATTTAAAGCCCACCAAATTATCATAAGCCAGGGAGTTTTTCCTACAAACTTTCTAGCAATCTGTTTTTCTTTTTCAGCTAAATCCAAACCCTTCCTCACAAAATTATATTAAAACCACTGTTTTTTATAATTTGCATATAAACCCCAAAAAAATCCTACCGCCAGACATGAAATGATACTTGGAATTCCAAAGATCTTATCTATATTATTATAATTTAATAATTGAGAGCAAACTGGCGCCATAAAAAAAACTCCAAACAAAATGCGTCCCTTTGAAACTAAATATAAAAATATAGATCCAATCATTAATGAACTTTATTATTGTTAATAAAATTGGTCAATTTTTAAAAATTATTTATCTTTCGGTAATATTTTAGTTTATAAAATATAAACATTCAAAAGGATCAAAATGTCAGATATATCAAATTTACCAAATTCAAAAAAAATAGTATTAAAAACAAGACCGGATGGAGACCCTAAGGTAAGCGATTTTGATATGATTGAGGAAATTGCAAAGGCTCCTGATGACGGGGAAGTTTTAGTCGAGGTTCAAGCTCTAGAAATAGGGGCATGGATAAGGACAACTTTAAATGAAACAGCCTTTCATGGATCAACACCAATTAGCGGAACAATCCCTGCGCTCGGGAATGGTAAGGTAATAATAAGTAAGTCTGATAAATTTAAAGAAGGGGATATTGTTACTGGTCCACTTATGGCACAAAGCTATACAACTATGGCGGCAGATTTTTTTACTAAAGTTCCTAATCCTGAAATCGATCCTTTTACCCAAATTGGAATTCTTGGAGTCACAACTGGTTTAACAGCATATTTTGGAATATATGAAGTTGGGCAAGTTAAAAAAAATGAAATTGTTCTTGTATCGGGAGCTGCTGGGGGTGTTGGTTCATTAGTTTGTCAATTAGCTAAACTTAAGGGCGCGAAAGTAATCGGTATTGCGGGCGGCAAGGAAAAGTGCGATGTACTGAAAAATGAAATCGGTGTAGATGCTTCAATAGATTATAAAAATCAAGATGTTGATGAGCAAATTAAATTACACGCACCTGAGGGAATTGATATTTTCTTTGATAATGTGGGTGGTGAAATTTTAGATATAGCGCTTGATAATATTCGTGATAGAGCAAGGGTTATAATATGTGGGGCAATTTCTCAATACTCACATCATGATTCAGTTGATGGTCCAAGCCTTTATCTACGGTTAGCAGAAAAATATGCAAGAATGGAGGGCTTCACTGTAATGCATTTTGAAGAACGCTATGAGGAGGCCTCAAAAGAACTCTTAGACCTATACAATAAAGGAAAGCTAAAAGTACCATTTCATATTGAGGATGGAATAGATAACTTCCCTCTAGCTCTTCAAAAACTATTTACGGGCGGCAATACTGGAAAATTAATGGTAAAAGTATAAATCTTTATTATTTTAATTATAAATTACCAATCCAAGAGTATTAAAATGTCAGATATATCAAATTTACCAAATTCAAAAAAAATAGTATTGAAATCAAGGCCGAATGGAGATCCTAAGGTTGGCGATTTTGATGTGATTGAGGAAACTGCAAAAGCTCCTGATGATGGTGAGGTTTTAATAGAGGTGCAAGCACTGGGAGTGGGGGCATGGATAAGAACAACTTTAAATGAAACAGCATTTCATGGATCGACTCCAATAGGCGGTACGCTTCCCTCAATGGGGATTGGAAAGGTGCTCATCAGTAAGTCAGATAAGCTTAAGGAAGGTGATATTGTAAGCGGCCCATTATCAGCTCAAAGCTTTGCTACTATGTCTGGAACTTTTTTTACTAAAGTCGTTAACCCTGAAATCGATCCCTTTACACAAATTGGTGTTCTTGGAGTTTCAACCGGATTAACTGCTTATTTTGGAATATATGAGGTTGGACAGGTCAAGGCAGGCGATATTGTTCTTGTGTCGGGTGCTGCTGGAGGTGTTGGAATGATTGCTTGCCAGCTAGCCAAGCTCAAAGGCGCTAAGGTTATTGGTATTGCTGGCGGAAAAGAAAAATGTGAAATCCTTGTAAATGAAATTGGGGTAGATGCCGCAATCGATTATAAAAATCAAGATATCGATGAACAAATTAAATTGTATGCAAAGGATGGAATCGATCTTTTCTTTGATAATGTGGGTGGTGAAATTTTAGACATTGCACTTGATAATATTCGGGACAGAGCCAGAGTTATTATATGTGGAGCAATATCGCAATACTCTCATCATGATGATGTCGACGGACCCAGTCTCTATCTTCGTTTAGCTGAAAAATATGCTAAAATGGAGGGTTTTACTGTTATGCATTTTAAAGATCGCTATGAAGAAGCCTACAAAGAATTGCTAGATTTATATAATCAAGAAAAGCTTAAAGTCCCCTTCCATATCGAGGAGGGAATAGAAAGCTTCCCCCTGGCGCTTCAAAAATTATTCACAGGCGGCAATACCGGAAAACTCATGGTTAAAATATAAAATATAAAACTTAAAACAAGCTAGTCAATTTAGTATTCTTCTGTTAGAAGATATCCAAACTGTTCCCCGGTAGCTCAGTTGGTAGAGCGATTGACTGTTAATCAATTTGTCGCTGGTTCGAGTCCGGCCCGGGGAGCCATTTTTTTTATTTTTTTATTTTAAATAATCGTAACAATTGCTATTGTTAGTTATGAAAAAAATTATTTATATACCTTTGGCTATTTTCTGCTTATCCATTTCCCTAATTGGTTGTTCAGAAAGATATGATGGGAGTATTTATACCGGAAGCTCAATGTCAACAAAGCCATCGGATCAAAATTTATCAAAGAAAATTCAGACCACTAAGCCAGAGGTTGCTCCCCAAGATGACATGCCTAAGGAAGAGCGTGAACCCGCTGTAAGCGAAGAAAATTACAAATAATATTCAATGAATGTAATTTTTTATAAACCCAAAGGACTCTAAATGAAATTTGCTGTTGTTGGATCAGGAATATCTGGTTTATCTATGGCAACTATACTGTCTCAAGATCACGAGGTAACACTCTACGAAAAAGATGACAGATATGGAGGTCATTCAAATACTGTGGAAATAAATTACGATAATGAAATAATAAATGTGGATACAGGTTTTATTGTTTTTAATAAGGCAAATTATCCAAATCTTATAAAATTATTTAAATTTTTTTCTATAAACTATGAGAATAGCGATATGAGCTTATCCGTTCAACATGAGGGAATGGGTATTGAATGGTCAGGACAGAATTTTAAAAGTATTTTTTCTAAAAAAAAATTTTTAAAGAAACTTTATTTCCTAATAGCCGTTATTCAGATTCCCATCTTTAATTTTCATGTTAAATACCTTATTAATTACAGGTCTTTAGAGACTATATCTTTAAGGGAATGGCTAGGAAAAAATCCATACAGTAAAAGTTTTCAGAATTTATACCTTTTGCCAATGGCTGGAGCTATTTGGTCAATGCCTTCAGACGATGTGCTGAAATATCCTATAAAATCTCTTTTTGAGTTTTTCAATAATCATAAGCTCCTTCACAGTAAGCATGACAGGCCAAAATGGAAAACTGTATCCAACGGAAGCATAAGCTATGTAAGAAAATTAGTTAAATTTTTAAGTGCAAACCCTAAAGTTAAAATAAAAAAAAATATAAACATATTAAGCATTGAAAGGAATAAGGATTATATTCTCATTGAGGACTCAAATAATAATAGTAAAAAATTTGATCATATAATTTTTTCTATAAACCCATCTAAAACATTAGAAATTCTGTCTGATGCAGAGAGTAAGGAAATAGAGATATTAAAAAATTTTACTACCAATAAAAATACAGCTTATTTGCATAATGACATCAGCTTAATGCCTAACTTAAAGAAAACATGGTCATCGTGGAATGTTTTTACACCAAAGGAAAAGAAGAAAAATATTTCAGTAACCTACTGGATGAATAAACTTCAAAACATTAAAGAAAAGAACCCACTATTTCTAAGCTTAAACCCCGCAAACCCTCCAAAGGAAAATAGCATTTTTAGGGTGATAGAATACGAACATCCTGTTTTTGATCTTAAGTCGATTAATTCTCAAAAATTATTGAAAAAAATACAAGGAAACAAGAACACGTGGCACTGTGGTGCATGGTCAGGAAATGGTTTTCACGAGGATGGGGTTCAATCAAGTCTTAAATTAGCAAAAGCCCTTGGAATAAAAGTGTTATGGGAATAGAGACAACAATTTTCAATGGAACGGTAAGTCATGTGAGATTCCTTCCTAAGAAACATAAGTTTAACTATAAAGTCTACTCAATGTTATTTGAAATTGATAGGCTAGAGGAGACAGGAGAATCCAATTACCTATTTTCATATAATAAATTTAATTTATTCTCATTTTTTAACAAAGACCATGGTGATAAAGACGGTACCCATCCAAAAATTTGGATCCGAAAAATAGCAAAGAAAGCAGGGGTTGAGATAAAAAATACTAAAATTTTCTGCTTGTGCTACCCTAGGGTTCTTGGTTATGTCTTTAACCCAATTAGTGTTTGGTTTGTTTATAGTAAGAGTAATCTTGAAATGCTTGTTTACGAGGTAAGGAATACATTTGGTGAAGATCATTCTTATGTCTTTAAGATGAAAGATAAATCTACTAAATTTAGTCACAAAAGTAAAAAGCTGCTTCATGTATCCCCATTTATAAGCATGAACGGAGGGTATCAATTCTCGACCAACCTAGAAAAAGGTAATGTAAGCATAGTAATTAAAGAAATATCAGATGAGAAGCACCTTCTGACAGCATCCTTTGTTGGAAAAGGAAGTATTTTTAATGATAAGAATCTTTTTTTAAATTTTATACTCTACCCACTGTTAACCATAAAAGTGATTTACGGAATCCACTTTCAGGCATTGATCTTATGGCTAAAGAATATTAAATATGTAAAACATAAAAAATCAAGTCTAAGCAAAGTCTCGTATAACAATAAATATAGTAAGAAAAATGATAGAAAGAATATTTGAAAAATATTTAACAAAAATTTGTAAAGAAATAAAAGTTGGATCATTGACTGTTAACTTCCCTAGTGGAAAAACTATAAATTTCTTAGGGAAGAAGGGGTTGTCTTCCGACCTTACCCTACTCTCTTACAGGCCTCTTTTACGTACAATTATCGGAGGACACCTTGGTTTCTCAGAAAGCTACATAAAAGGTGAATGGACCAGTTCAAACCTTGAATCATTTCTAGAGATAATGGTTGTAAACCTTCCGGAATCGTTTAATCCAAAAAGTAAATTATACCTATTTTATAACAAAATTATTCATTTCTTTAGAGAAAATACTAAAACCAGAGCGAAAAAAAATATTATGTATCATTACGATCTAGGTAATAATTTTTACAAGCTGTGGCTTGATAAGACAATGACATACTCGAGCGCATTTTTTAAAAAAGAAACTGAAAGCCTACATGATGCTCAAGAGAATAAGTATCAGTTATTAATTGATGAACTTAAAATAAATTCAAATCATAGGGTTTTAGAAATAGGATGTGGTTGGGGAGGGTTTGCAGAATACACAGCAAAAACTGTGGGATGTCAGATTACAGGAGTAACAATAAGCCCAAGTCAGCTTAAATTTTCTAAAGCGCGCATCAAAAATAAAGGTCTTGAGAAAAACGTCACTCTTGAGCTTTGCGACTACAGAGATATAAAAGGAACATATGACCGTATTGTATCGATCGAGATGATTGAGGCTGTTGGTGAGAAATATTGGATTAGTTATTTTAAGAAGATAAAGGAATCCTTAAAAAAAGATGGACTTGCAGGAATTCAGGTAATTCTTATAAATGATAAAAGCTATGAAAAATACAGTAATTCGGTAGATTTTATTCAGAAATATGTTTTTCCAGGAGGCATGCTACCTTCTCAAGAAAAATTAAACGAAAGCTATAAAGAGGTGGGGTTAAAAGAGATAAAATCAATTTCATTTGGAAAGTCATACGCAAAAACATTGGGCCTGTGGCACAATGATTTTATTAGATCAATAAAATCCATAAGGAAACTAGGTTTCGACGACAGGCTTGAGAAAATTTTTAGATATTATTTTTCTTACTGTAAGGCTGGATTTAATTCT
>Ga0114997_10004596_pt1 | contig 10641 bp, 8 predicted proteins | sample ArcticOcean_MG_C_2_FD_87045 | JGI IMG/M metagenome (GOLD analysis project Ga0114997, IMG submission 87045) | Marine microbial communities from western Arctic Ocean - ArcticOcean_MG_CB4_136 | ecosystem: Environmental > Aquatic > Marine > Oceanic | place: Arctic Ocean: Canada Basin | collected... | reverse complement strand
GAGGCAATCCAAGTAAGAAATAGCTTAGAGTAGATGGGGAAAAGCCGTTCCACGTTATGGAACGGCTTTTTTTGTTAGCTTATTTCTAAGCTCTAAGCAGAATAACCACCATCAACTGGTAATGACTGACCAGTGATATAGCCCGCGTTTTCTGAGGCTAGAAACACTACGGCGTTAGATAATTCATCTGGCGCTCCCGGTCGACCCAACGCAACCTGTTGCATCCACTGGTCTAGGATGCCGCCAGGAGGCGACTCGATCTCCTGTGAAAGCCCAACAGCAATTAAGCCTACCGCGACACAATTTGCTCTTATTCCATTCGGCCCTTCTTCGCGAGCTATCGCCGTACATAAATGTTGTACGCCTGCCTTTGGCACGGATGAAAGCGCATCAGTACTGATGTACTTATGAATAGCTGCTGTTGTAAGTGCGGTTATTGAGCCGCCTCCACCTTCTCTTAATGCTGGCACCACAGACTTTAATACATGGTAAAAGCCTTTAATGTCGGTATCCAAAGTCTTATAGACGTCTTCTGGTTTCGCATCCATGAGCGGCAAGATATTCAAAAAGGGTCCGGTCGCAAACACTACTGAATGAATTCTTCCAAATTCTTTTTTCGCCGAACTAACGAATTCTTCAACATTTGCAAGATCCAAAAGATCTACGCTAGTCGCTGTTGCCTTTTGTCCATTTGCCTCGACCTTGGCGATATTGGCCTGCGCCGCCTCTTTATTATTTAAATAGGTGAATGCAACATCTGTTCCACATTGGCTTAGTAACTCGACGATACCTGATCCTAATCCACCAGATCCACCAAACACCAAAGCCGCGCCTTTAGGAAATCTATACGTACCCATTCAAACATCCTCTCAGTAATTTATTGGAGCATAAACGATTCAAGTGATCTGGGGGATTAATATTCTGCCCCAGTGTTAATTTTATTACAGAAAATTTGAGCTACCACTGATTCAAACATCTGGTCCGCGTAATGTCAGCCTTTTTTTAAACCGAAACGTCGCTGAGAATTCTAGAGCTAGAATTTTGTAAGCCGTCGCACACTATTTAAACGAGTTTGTATTCGATGACCAAAGATTCCCAAACCATGTTATGTTGCATTAACTGATTTTTATTTATGTTTTCGCATCAATATTCGCTGCGAAGCCCACCATACACGTCTTCTTGGATCATGCTAGGGACGTTGTTTATCGTCACACGAGGTGACTTCTTGTGCCCGGAGAAACAGCTATGAATAGAATCAAGTGTATACACACGAGGCCATCCTTGAGTCTCAGCGCAGCCGGGCTTACGCTGCTTCTGGGCCTAATGGCGCTTGTGCCAGCCGCCTCGGCGAACGAGGCTAACCTGACTCGTTTTGGGCCGGAGACTTACGTGCTCGAGCAAGGGATACCGACTACCTATTCGGCTACATTTAGGGCCATCGACGGTCCAGCGAAGCTAGTGCTTCAGGACGAAGGCATCGACAACGCGTGGATCGAGATCAACGGCAGTAGTGTTGTCGAGTCACAGGACTTCAACGGGAACGGCGAGGTTGTCATAGCGCTGAACCTGAAGAAAGAGAACACGATCGAGGTGAGGGTCCCCGGCCTGCCCACTGGTGCGCTAGTCGTTCGCGTGACCCAGGTCACCGAAGCTGATTTTGGGCTTCTGCGCCAGGGCTATTTCGGGCTCAATTCGTCCGACATGATACGCCAGCGAGCCTTCTACGAAACCCTGGGTTTCATCGGCGAGATCTACCCGGCAGGACCTGAAACGAGCACTACCTTCGCGCAGTCGCTTGGGTTTCCGGAGGACTACCTGATCCACGTTTCCTTGCATAGCCTGACAGATCCACCCACGCAGCCATTCGTCGACACAGTGCAGTTCAGAGGTAATTCCTATCGCGAGGAGCCGCCTTACGCCAACCTGAACCACATCGGCATGACCTACGCCACCTACTCAACGACCGACCTCGATGGCGACTTTGCCTACCTCCAGTCGGAGGGTGTCGAATTCGTTTCGGCGCCGACTGTAGCGCCTAACGGGGAGCGGTTCGTGTTCTTTAAGGACCAGGACGGTATCTTCTTAAAGTTGATCGAGACTACCGAAGGTGAAGGGCCGACTCCCGGTCCTGACTTGGTGCGGCTGGTAAACACGAATATGAACGTGGCTGATCTAGATAGGACGCGTGAGTTCTATCGCCTGCTTGGGTTCTCTGAATCTGCACCCGGCTCGCAGACTGGCTCTGGTAAGTTCGCTGCAGCGCATGGGTTTGATGGTCCAATTGAGTTCGAGGGCGTCGACATTAGTCTTGGTGAAGGTACCGATGGGGCAACGCTCCAGTTGCGACAGTGGAAGAGCCCTTATGATGACGAGGAATCCTATCCTCGACCGGTAAATCATCTAGGCATCGACCGGATCAACTTCTACGTGGATGATCTGACCGCGACCATAAAGACGATGAACGAGCTCGGTTTTGAGCAGCTGGGACCAATCGGCGGTGGCCCTGACCTCGGCATCGTGTTTTTCTTTGACCCAGACGGAATTAAAGTTCAATTTGCAGGACCGGCTGCTGAATAGGGGCGCGCAACAACTGACGCAATCGAATCGACCCGTTTAGTTTCGATTCGACTAAGTGAGGATGCCCGGCCACACTAACCGGGCAAGAACGCTCAAGCTCATGCCAAGGGCGTGAGGGATTAAACCGACTTCTGTCTACTTTTATCAATGCTAGGCCTTTTTTTTGCCTATTCATGGATAATCAGGAATAGTAGCCTGTGTGGGTTTTACATACTGCCGATCGATGCATTGAGGTTAACTTGGAACTAGAAGAATTACAGCGGCGACTTATTCCATTTAGTCGTGCTCACTATCAAGATGACGCGGTAGAAGTTGAGGACGTGTTTAAGATGCCGGGCCATGCAGGCTTCGCCTATGGCTTCTCCGTGCAGACAGCTTCCGCCAGAGACAAATGGTATATACGCCTGCCTCCGCCGGACGTAAAACTGCAGGGGACTGCCGACGTGCTGCGTCAGGTCGCGGCGCTGTCAGTGATGCCAGACTCGGTTCCTCACTGCACGGTTAAGTGGTCGGGGGATGATCCGCAATGGTTCGGTCGTCCCTATTTTATAGTGCCGCAGTTAGAAGGCGACGTGGTGAAGCTCACGGGCGATGGCTGGGTCGAAGCGCTTGAGCAATCCGCGCGAGTTGGGATGGCCCAGCAAGCTATCGACGCGCTGGTAAAAATTCACCGCGTGGATTGGCGCGAGGCGCAATACTTGGGTGAGCCGATGGCCTTCGAGGACGATGTGGTGCGCTGGGACCGCTTCGTCGGGAAGGCTGCAGAACCGCGCAGTTTGGCGTTGGTGCCGGAAGTGCGCAAGTTACTCCTAGCTCAACTCCCGGTTAGCGTCCCAGTTGGCATCTTCCACGGCGACTTTCAGTGGTCGAATCTGTTCTTCGCAAAGACTGGCAAGCTGCTTGCCGTGATCGACTGGGAGTTGGTTGGCGTCGGCCCGGTGCTCAACGATATCGGTTGGTTTGCTACCTTCAATGACCCGCTAGCCTGGAACGATTCTGGTCATCGAGGGCACTTCATGCCGCAAGCCGATGAGTTGATAGCTATGTATGTGGATGCCTATGGAGAGGAGCTGCCGGACATTAATTGGTATCGCGCGTTGGCCTCTTACAAGTTCGCTATTATTACTGGTTTCAACTTGATGCTGCATCGTCGCGGCAAGCGCGATGACCCGATGTGGGAAACCTCCAAGGACTCTATGGAATCCCTGCTGGCGAGATCACATTCTTTGCTGACATAGCGTATTGCATGCCATAGTCCTGTGCTAGGCTCGATCGAAATCTGATCAAAATAGAACCTAGCAGCTCGTTCTGTAATTATTAAGTTATGTTATAGAGGAAAAACATGAAGCTGACATACAAATTCCTCGCATGCCTCTTGCTTACATTTCTTTTCGCAAGAGCATCCGCTGCCATAATAAATAGGTCGCCGGAAGCACGAGCAAAGTTAAAAGCAACGTACTAACCATTCCCCCAATCATCGGTGCTGCAATGCGCTGCATCACCTCAGACCCAGTGCCTTGACCAAACATAATAGGGAACAGGCCGGCAGTAATCGCAGCCATTGTCATTACAATGGGTCGTAATCGTTGCAGGGCTCCGTCGCTAATGGCAGTGCGCAATCCTTCCTGTGTGATACCGCCGCTGGTTCGAGCCTGATCTAGATAGGCATCTTTATATTGGTTCAAATACACCAACATAATGACACCTATTTCTACAGCCACTCCGGCCAGAGCGATCAGGCCGACAGCGACCGCTACGGACAGGTCGAAGTCCAGGTACCACAATAACCAGCTGCTACCGGCAATAGACATTGGTAGGGTCGCCAGCACAATCAAAACTTCGCCCACGCGATTGAATGCTAAGTAGAGTAGGAAGGTGATAATCAGTATTGTGAATGGCACTATGATCTTTAATCGTTCGATAGCACGTTCCATATACTCGTACTGGCCAGACCACGCAATTGTGTATCCTGCCGGCAGCTCCAGTTTGTCTCGTAGATAAGTCTGTGCCGAGGCTACATAGGTGCCCACATCAATGTCAGCGAGATCCACATATACCCACCCAGTGGGTCTGGCGTTCTCACTCTTGATCATCGGGGGGCCATCCTCGACGCGGATGGACGCAATATCACTGAGTGGAATGCGCGCACCCTGTGCTGTTATCACTGGCAAGTCGCGGATATTTTCCAGAGAGTCGCGCACTCGAGAAGGGTAACGTAGATTGATTGGAAATCGTTCCAAACCTTCGATGGTCTCCGAGACATTTATGCCGCCGATCGCGGACGATACGACGGCTTGTACATCGTCGATATTGAGTCCCAACCGCGCGGATTTTGACCGGTCTATGTCTACTACGACATAGCGACCACCAACCACTCGCTCGGCATACACACTGGCAGTGCCGGGGAAATCGCCTAGCAAGGATTCCAGCTCTCTTCCCAGAGCCTGAACCACAGACAGATCCGCCCCACCGATTTTAATACCAACTGGAGTCTTGATGCCGGTGGCCAACATGTCGATTCGTGTTTTTATAGGCATAACCCAAACATTGGTCACGCCTGGTAATTGCACAGTCTGTTGAATTTCGTTGCGAATCGATTCAATCGTCATGCCCTCGCGCCATTCAGATTCCGGTTTGAAACGAATCAGCGTCTCGATCATGGTGAGCGGGGCAGGGTCCGTGGCTGTTTCCGCCCGTCCGATCTTGCCGAATACACTCTCCACTTCCGGTATGGTTTTGATGAGGCGATCAGTCTGTTGTAGTAACTGCGAGGCTTCCCCTATAGGCAACCCCGGGCGCATAGTCGGCATATACATCCAGTCACCTTCATCTAGCGGTGGCATGAACTCCGAACCCAGTTGTGACAGCGGCCATATTGCTGATCCCATCAGCAGCATAGAAATAGCTATCACCAACCAGGGCAGTTTAGTGGCAGCGCGAATCACCGGTCGGTAACACCAGGTGAGTAAGCGATTGAGCGGATTGCGCTGCTCGGCAACTATTCGTCCGCGAATCAGAAACCCCATCAATACAGGTATCAAGGTAATTGAAAGCAGAGCCGCAGCTGCCATAGCCCAAGTCTTGGTAAAGGCGAGCGGTGCAAACATCCTGCCTTCCTGTGCCTCGAGAGTGAACACCGGCAGGAAGCTGAGAGTGATAATAAGCAGAGAGAAGAATAGTGGAGGTCCCACCTGGGACGATGCTTTTAAGATTAATTGCCAGCGCTGCTTTCCGCTCACCGATTGGTTTCGCTCCAGATGCTTGTGAACATTTTCTATCATCACGATAGCGCCATCTACCATTGCCCCAATAGCTATTGCAATGCCTCCCAGAGACATGATGTTTGCATTAAGACCTTGCGCGCGCATTGCCAGCATGGCGCCGAGGATGCCTAGTGGCAACATCAGAATCACTACCAATGAAGAGCGCAAGTGAAACAGGAAAATCAGGCACACCGCGCCAACGATGAGGAACTCCTCGATTAACTTGGAGTAGAGGTTCTCGACAGCACTATCGATCAATTGCGATCGGTCATAGGTGGTAACTACTTCGACACCCGAAGGCAGTCCCGATTGGAGTTGCTCCAGTCGAGCCTTAACCGCCTCGATCGTGGTGCCAGGGTTCTCTCCATTGCGCATGATCACAACACCGCCGACCACTTCGCCTTCGCCATTGAGATCGGCGACGCCGCGCCTAAGTTGCGGCCCGAGTTTAATCTCGGCCACATCGCCTAATAACACCGGTACGCCGCGCGCATTCATTTTCAATGGGATCTGGGATAGGTCATCAATACCCTTGATGTAACCAGTGGCGCGTACCATAAACTCAGTCTCCGCCATTTCGATCACTGAGCCGCCGACTTCGCGATTGCCGCGCTGAATAGCATCTTTAATCTGCAGGAGGCTCAAGCCCAGCGCGCTAAGCTGATCGGGATCTATCTCCACCTGGTACTGCTTTACCATGCCCCCAATAGTTGCCACTTCGGACACGCCCTGCACCGTCTGTAATTCAAACTTCAGGAACCAGTCCTGAATTGCGCGCAGTTCACTAATGTCATGTTGGCCGCTGCGATCTACTAGAGCGTATTCGAAGACCCAGCCGACACCTGTGGCATCTGGCCCCAGAGCGGGAGTGACATTCGATGGCAGTGTGGCAGACACTTGGCTCAAGTACTCGAGTACTCGACTGCGTGCCCAGTACTGATCGGTGCCGTCCTCGAAGATGATATAGACAAATGAATCGCCAAAGAATGAATAACCGCGCACGGTTTCTGCGCCAGGAACCGAGAGCATGGCTGTGGTCAGAGGATAGGTAATTTGATCCTCGACTACCTGCGGGGCCTGGCCCGGAAACGGCGTGCGAATGATAACTTGCACGTCCGACAGGTCAGGAATCGCGTCCACAGGCATGGTTCGGAAATTCTGCAATCCGATAATTCCAAGCAGTAGTGCAGCAACAAGAACCAAGCCTCGCTGCTCGATCGATTTTTTTATTATCCAGGCGATCATTGTGCTTGTTCCTGATTGGAGATTATTACAAGTTGGTAGCTCCCCTGTGGTGTGGTTAAGAATTCAAACTGCACAGCATCATCGACCGCCAGGTTGCCAATATCCATCTGCGCGGGAATTTGAAATGCCATGGTCATGGCCGGCCAGCCGAGATCGGCGACTGGTTCATGAGCGATTGTTATGGTGGCGCCTGTCACGATCTGGCGAATGACGCCAACGCTGCTGTAGGTAGTTTCTGCCGTTCCAGTGTTGTTTGCATTGGCGGCTACAGTTGAGCTGAGGTTATCCGTGCCTGCCTCCGAGAGTCGAGCGAATGCCTGTTCGCCATTGGCTGCAGAATCCAGTAAGAATTGTCCGGAAGTGACGACAGTATCCCCTGCGCTAACCCCACTTATGATTTCGATGCGGCCACTGCTGACTATTCCAGTGTGTACCACTTGTGGCCGGAATCTTCCCTCGCCCAGAGCGACGATGACTCGCTCGCCAGCACCGGATCGAATCACGGCTTCATGGGGAACGGTTAACACATTGGGTTTTGGTTTCGCAGAAATCAGCACACTCGCAAACATATTTGGACGCAGGCGATGATCAGCATTGTCTACTATCAGGCGTAGTCGCAGACTTCGAGTTGTCGAATCCAAGTTGGGGTAGATAGTGGCAATCTTTGTTGTCCACGTTTCTCCAGGAAACGCCGGAAACGAAACCGAGACAGGGAGCTCTGGTTCTATCCAGCTGGACTTGGACTCAAACACCTCGGTCTCTACCCATATGCTGTCTAATGAAGCCAGAGTAGCCAAGGGAGTCTTCGGCTCAACGTAATTACCTTGCCGTACGCCAATATGTGTAACCGTGGCATCACGCTCAGCCCGAACGATCAGGCGGTTACTCACCTGTGAACTGCTGTCCAGCTCCTCAACCTGATCCAGAGTGAAACCAAGCGCGAATAGTCTGTCTCTAGCGATCGCTGTTAGTGTTCTATTGCCGGAATCTCGAGTCGTTAGATATTCTCTCTGCACGCTTACCAGATTCGGCGCAAAGAGTTCATAGAGTATATCTCCTGCTTTTACCGTATCGCCGACGCTGGCCAGATTGAACGCTTCCAGCCAGCCTTCGGCGCGCGTGTGTAACATCTGAATGCTGGATTCATCCCAGCCAATGGAGCCAACAGCGTTAATGATCGGCGAGAAATCTTCCCTGATTACTAAAGTTGTACGCACGCCTAGATTTTGCTGAATGGATGACGCGACTGTAATAGTATCTCCAGATTCGTACACTGGTATCAAAGGCATTCCCATGGGGGAGAGACCCGGTTCATCGCGCCGGTAGTTGGGATCCATCGGGGCGACCCAGTACAGAGGTCTGCGCTCACCTGAGTCCGGCGTAGACGAAGAAGACATAACGCTCATATCATTCATACCAGACACGCTCTGTATGTCATCACTGGATTGGTATAGCCACCACCCACCAATCAGCATTACGCTCAGAATACTTACACTCGTTACGATAAATTTAGAGTTCATTGATTTTCTCCTTGGGTCCACAGTTGCCCGCCAGTCAATTGGTTCAGGTCAGCCAGCGCCATATATTGTTCAGCCATGGAATTTGATAGCAGCAGATGCATATCTAGCAACTGTTCCTGGGCATCGATCAGCTCGAAGAAATTACCACCACCGCTTTCATAGTTCGCCAGTGTGGCGTTCACTGTTTGCTCAGCACTCGGTAATAATTCGGTTTCAATCAGAACTATGCCATGGGCTGACTCTTCGAATTCAGAGAGAGCGGCCTCCAGTGACGACAGAAGTTCGCTGCGTTTGTTCTGCAACGCCATCTGCACGCTATGGTACTCAAACTGTGCTGAATTCTTGCGCGCAGAGCGCTTGCCGAAGTCCAGAGGAATATTCAGACTTACACCAACTTGTAGGCGTAGTGCGCTCGCATTCCACAATTCGTTATAGCCAACGTTGAACTGCATATCAGGGTAGTCATCTTTCTCCGTCAGGCGCTGGTTCAGCATGGCGACGTTAGACTCAGCCTGCAGTTCTTTGAGTTCCGGGTGGCGGCCCATAAGCCAGCCTTCGAGAACGACCTGAGTCGGGAGATCAGGCATTAGTAATGCCCCGGAGGGGTCTGGGATTGCAGCGCGGGCTCGCCGGTTAAGAAGATGATTGATATGAGCCTGAAGCCGGCGCTGCTCCTGTTCAATTACTAGATGCTGGTGCCGTAGTTGAATCGCATGAGTCTCTACTTTCAATACGTCCTGCTGTAGGCCGATGCCATTGCCATACCGCGTCTCGGCTACCTGTGTGAGTTCCATGGCAAGCCGCTGGTGTTCAAGGTTGGTAACTAAGGCGTCGCTCACATACCACCACTGTGCCCAGAGCAATCGAGCCTGCGTAATCAGGTAAAGTCGCGTTACCTCGTAAGTCTGCTGTGCCACCTCGGTGTTGGCCGCCATCTTCTCGGACCGCAGCGAGCGCTTTCCTGGCCACGGGATGGTCTGGCTCAACTGAATGTTTTGACGAACACGCAGCGCGTCGCCGAATTTACTTGGAATGCTGTCACCGATGGAATTGGGAGCAATCGCATAGCTGATTCGAGGATCGTCCAATGCTCTGGCGCTTGCTATCAATTCTTCTCTCGCAGCCACGCGAAGTTGCTGAGATTCAAGCCCAGCGTTATTAATAAGAATACTCTCGATCAGGGATTCAATATCCGTTGGCGCGATAGTTGATTGCGCAGTCGCGTGAAAAGAAACTCCAGCAACCGAGAATAATGACAAGTAGAAAAAGATATTCAGGCGAGTTCGGCGCGAGCAGACTCTGTCAACAGAACACATAACAATACTCCTAATAACAAACACGATTGCACTGCCTTCGAAAGGAAAGCGCGCAGACTAGTGAATAATTAGGAGTGATTTAAATACGGTAGCGTTCGGTGGATTTGTACAGTGGAGGGGTGATGTAAGGAGGGTGGAATTCGGGCTGTTCTACGCGGGGTGCGACCCTGCACAGATTGAAGGGTTTCGCCAGATCATAAGTTGCCACGGCAGGGGATTTGTTGTCCTGTTGCTGTGGCAATTTTTTCTGAGAAAATTTAGATTGTGGGACTGCAGCGTCGTCATCACCGGTAGGATCATTGATACCGACGGACACCTCGACGATACGGCAGCCCATCTGCGGGTCGTTACATTCTGGCCCCTGTGCAGAATGGTCTGTCTCGCCTAGCACAGAGTGATTCTCATGCATGCCAGCCATGTCGTCCATGCGGTGGCTAGGGCCACAGCAGCAATTAGTCTGCTCCTGCTCCATGTCCGGCATCATGGCACAGGCGTAGCTGGCCTGAATATTCAACAGGAAGCCGGCTATGCACAGAATAGTCAGCGATTGACGGATAGTCTTTTTATTAAGCTGAAACATAGTAAAGAAGACAGTGACCTAGAACGAATACTTTCAATAAATTTAAAATACAGTAAGGCCGACTCTAATACAATAATCGAATCCGCCTTCTATCAACCCTTCGTAAGACATGCCATTGTACAGTGGCATGTTGCCCTCAT
>Ga0114997_10004595_pt1 | contig 10643 bp, 8 predicted proteins | sample ArcticOcean_MG_C_2_FD_87045 | JGI IMG/M metagenome (GOLD analysis project Ga0114997, IMG submission 87045) | Marine microbial communities from western Arctic Ocean - ArcticOcean_MG_CB4_136 | ecosystem: Environmental > Aquatic > Marine > Oceanic | place: Arctic Ocean: Canada Basin | collected... | reverse complement strand
TTTCTTCTAAATTATAAATTTTATCAATTAAAAAATCTTTATCTAAAATTAAATTTAATTGAGTTTTTTTTAAAGGGTATTTGTAATAACTTGATCTTGTTTTAACAACTAATGATTTACCATTAGAAACTAAAATTTTATTATTACTCTTTGAATATTTACAATAAATTTTTTTTGGGTACTCAATAGTACAATTTCCAGTCTCTATTTTTCCATTAGTATCTTGTTTAAAATTAAAATTTAAGTTCTTAATATTTTTTAAATTTTCTATAATTTTTTCTTTATTATTTGCACTTGAGTTTGTGAGAAAAATAATAAAAAATAAGAAAAAAAACTTTTTAAGCATTAAAGAATTTCTCTTTTACCCACATGATTAGCTTTGCTAACAATTCCTTCAGCTTCCATCATATCAACAATTCTAGCGGCTCTATTATAACCAATTTGCAGTTTTCTTTGTAAAAATGAAGTTGATGCCTTACCCTCAGATCTTATAATTTCTAAAGCTGATTGATAAAGTTCATCTTTATCGTTTTGATTTTGACTACCTTCAATTTCCTTTTCATCTGCAAAGTTTAAAATTTCGTCTATATAATCAGGTTCTGCTTGTGATCTCAGTGAGTTGTTAATTTTTTCAATCTCATTATCCGAAACAAAAGGAGCGTGTATTCTTACTATTCTATTGGCTGAGGACATATATAACATATCTCCTTTTCCTAGCAATTGTTCAGCACCTTGTTCTCCAAGTATTGTTCTGCTATCTATTTTAGATGTAACTTGAAACGATATTCTGGTTGGAAAATTGGCCTTAATAGTTCCGGTAATTACATCTACACTCGGCCTCTGGGTTGCCATTATAATATGAATTCCAGCTGCTCTCGCCATCTGAGAAAGTTTTTGAATATAATTTTCAATTTCTTTACCAGCTACTAACATCAAATCTGACATTTCATCAACAACCACAACTATGTAGGGCATAGGAAGTGTATGTTTGGCATTATAACCATCGATATTTCTAACACCCTCTTTCGTCATCAACCTGTATCTACTTTCCATCTCCTTAACTACCCAGCCGAGAACAGAGGCAGCTTTTTTGGCTTCTGTAATTACCGGACACAACAAATGTGGAATACCTTCGTATGTTGAAAGTTCAAGCATTTTTGGATCAATTAGAATAAATTTACATCTGTCTGGCGTGTGTCGATAAAGTAAGGATAATATAATTGTATTAATACAAACTGATTTACCAGATCCTGTGGTTCCCGCTATAAGAAGGTGAGGCATAGATGCTAAGTCACCAACAATAGGCACCCCTGAAATACTTTTGCCAAGTGCAATAGGTAACTTTATATCTTTTCTTTTAAAATCAGGATTATTTAATATTTCACTTAGGTAAACATTTTCCCTAGAGTTATTTGGAAGCTCAATTCCCACTGTATTACTTCCTGGTATTGTTGCAATTCTAGCAGACTCAGAGCTTGTGTTTCTAGCAATATCATCAGATAAATTTATGATTTTTGAGACTTTAACTCCTGCTGCGGGCTCAAACTCATTAAGTGTAACCACAGGCCCATGGCTAACTTTTTTAATATTTCCACTTACTCCAAAGTCCATTAATATTTTTTCTAAAAACTCAGGGTCGTGAGCTTCATTTCTATTTAAATTACTTTTATCTTTTTTGTTTGGGACTTTTAATAAATCTAAGTTAGGCAATCTAAACTTAATTTTATCTTTTAATTTATTGTCACTTTTTATAAATGGTAAATCATCCTGGATAAGATTTTTAATTTCGTCTTGAGGAATATACTCATTAATAATTTCACTTTTATCAGTATAATTTTTTTTTTCTTCTCCAACAATTAGATTAAATATTTTTTTTATTGATACTAAAAAATTTGTTAGGCTAAAATTAATACTAATTACAAATAAAAAAAAAGTTAGTATAATTAAGACATAGTAAGATATTTCCTCATTAATCTGAATTAAGAAATTAAAAAATGTTTGATTTAGATAGTTACCAACAAATCCACCATTACCGTTAATATAGAGTGTAAATCCCTTAGAGTAAAAATATGCAAAAAAAAGTGTTCCAAATATTGAGTAAATTATAGTAAAAAAAATATTTTCTATAATCAAAAAAAATTCTTTAATTCGAAATATATTGATTCCAGTCATTATAAAAGTAAATGAAATTAGGTAAGCAATCAATCCAACAGATTGAAAAAATAAATCAGACATGAGGCTTCCCTGGTACCCTAATAAATTTTTAATCTTGGTATTTTCAGGAAAAATAAAATTAGGATCATCAGGTGAGTATGTTGCAAGCGTGATTAACAGCAACACCCCTGCTGCAAATATAATTATACCAAAAATTTCAGCCAGTCTTTTTATAGCGAAATTAATTAGTAAATTAGCTGTTTTTTTAATATTCATATAAATGAATCAATTTAATCACTTTGTATCATCTAATTTTTATTGTTAAAATTAAAAATAATATGAGAGTTTGTATACTAGGTGGTGGTCTTTCAGGCTTAACTCTGGCTAAGGCCTTGGTTAATCAAAATATATATGTTGATATTTTGATGCAAAAAAGTGATCAAAAAGTTATTCAATCCAGAACGTTGGGTATTTCAAAAAGTAATATTAATTTTTTTAATAAGAATATAGTTAATATTGAAAAACTTGTTTGGAAGTTAAACAAGATAGAAATATTTACAGATAATCTAAAAAGTGAAAAATTACTAAATTTTAAAGACGATAAGGAACAGCTTTTTTCTATTGTTAAGAATCATAAACTGTATCAATTCTTAGAAAAAAATTTGTTAAAAAGCAAATATTATAAAAAAATATCATCCATTAATAAAGATTTATCTTTTATCGGTGATTATGAACTTGTTATAAATTGTGATTATTTTCATATCATTACTAAAAAATATTTTAGTAAAAAGTTTACCAAAAAATACCATAGCTTTGCATATTCAACTATCATCAAACATGAAAAGATTATAAATAATGTTGCTACTCAAATATTTACTAAAAGAGGACCTTTGGCCTTTTTACCTATTTCAAGTAACGAAACATCAATAGTTTATTCGGTTCATAATTCGATTAATAAAAAAAAAGAGAATATAGAAGAATTAATTCGCACATATAATTTTAAATATAAAATTAACAAATTTGAAAAAATTGATAACTTTGAATTAAAGTCTATTAATTTGAGATCATATTATCATAATAATATTTTAGCATTTGGTGATTTATTACATAGAATTCATCCTTTAGCAGGACAAGGATTTAACATGACTATTAGAGATATAAAAATTTTAATGAGGATTATCAAAAATAGACTTGACCTAGGTTTACCATTAGATAGCTCAGTTAACCATGAATTTGAAAGCAACTTGAAGCATAAAAATCTTATTTTCTCAAATGGAATTGACCTAATTCACGAGTTCTTTAACTTAGAAAGAAAAACTAAAACTGATATTTTAAGTAAGTCCATTAAGTTTCTTGGAAGGAGTCCGTCAGTTAATAAAATATTAACAAAAATTGCTGACGCAGGAATCTTATTTTAAATTATTGCAATGTTGTATTATTAAAAACATCATAAGTATAAGTGCTTAAAATTTGAGCTATTTTATTTTTTCTAACATTAAGATTTATAGCTTCCAATAAAACTTGTTTTTCCTCCAAAGAGAATGGAGAAGCCATTGCTAGAGCATTTATTGTTTCATCAAGACTTTGTTTTTCAAGTTCTTTCCAATTTATAATAAATCCTCTTTTTTCAAATAAAGATTTTAAATCTTTGAAAATTAACCTGAGATCTGCAAATTCTAGCTCTTCTTTCTTATCATTCAAATCATGGTGAAAGTTCTTGAAATCAACCTCATATTCCCTGTATTTATTAGGAGATTTAATTTCTTTAACTATTTGAAACCTAATCAAACCTTTTAACTCAATTATATGACGTCCATTTTCAGTCTCTTCGGAAGTGGTTATTTTGCCTAAACAACCTATATTGTGTAGCTCAGGTATAGTCTCTCCAACACCTGTATCCTTAGGTTGGATCATGCCTATTAATTTATTCGATTTCATACTGTCATTAATCATATCAACATATCTTGGTTCAAAAATGTTTAAAGGAACAGTGGTCTTCGGAAAAATAATAAAATTACTTAACGGAAAAACAGGGATTTTTTTTGGAAGATTTTCTTTTTTCATAATTTAAATAACATGTATCATATTAAATTATTACACATAGACTAAATTATAATTAAAATAAAAAGTTTCTAAAATCATACTCAAATGAAATACATTTAAATAATTATTTCTTATTGCTTGCAATTTCAAGACCCCCTATCTATAATCAATCCTTATTAAGCGGGCATAGCTCAGTGGTAGAGCGTCTCGTTGCCAACGAGAAGGTCGAGGGTTCGACCCCCTTTGCCCGCTCCAAAAAATTTATATGAACAAACTCTTAAATAAAAAATGTGTTCCTTGTGAAGGTGGTGTGCTGCCTTTTGATGTATCTGAAATTCATAAATATCAAAAAAAAGTTGATGGATGGGATGTTATTAAAGATAAAAATATGATTTTTTTTTTAAGAAAAAAATTTATTTTTAAAAATTTTTTAGAAAGTCAAAAATTTATTAATGAGATTGGAAAAATTTCGGAGGAAGAGGGGCACCATCCAGACATAACTTTTGGCTGGGGGTATGCTGAAATTAAAATTACTACTCATGCAGTTAATGGTCTCTCAAAAAATGACTTCATTTTAGCAGCAAAAATAGATCAAATAATTAATGTCTAAAATGCCTTGTTTTTGAAAAGACTAAAATAATGCCAGTTTCATTTGCAAAATTAATAATTTCTTTGTCCCTTATGGAGCCAGAAGGTTGAATTATAGCTGTAACACCTGCTTGAACTAATTTTTCTACACCATCAACAAAGGGAAAGAATGCATCTGATGCTGCAACAATCTCATCATTTGTTTTAATAAATTTATTCATTTTATTGATTGCAATTTGACAGCTATCCAGTCGGCTTGGTTGACCAGACCCAATACCAGCAGTTGTTTCTTTACTAGCCAGAACAATAGCGTTTGACTTTACATATCGACAAACATTAAACGCAAAAATTAAATTTTTCATTTGATCTGTATTAGGCTTCTTTTTTGATACAATTTTGAAGTTTTTACTAGTAAATTTATTTATATCTTCTGATTGAACTAGCAATTCTTCATTTGAAGACGTAATTCGTAAAGTTTCTTTAAGATAATAACTAGAAGCATCAATTATTCTTAAATTTTTCTTTTTTTTTAATATTTGAAGCGCTTTAGCATCAAAACTATCTGCAATAATTACCTCAAGGAATAATTTATTTAATTCTAGTGCTAAACTTTTAGAAACCTTAAAATTAAAAGATACAATTCCTCCGAATGCACTCACGGGATCGCATGCTAATGCCAATTTATAGCTTTCAAGGTGATTTTCTTTAATTGAAACGCCACAAGGGTTTGCGTGCTTGACTATAACTGTTCCAATATTTTTAGGTAAAGATTTTGAAATAGTAAGTGCTGCGAAGATATCATTATAATTGTTGTAACTAAGCTGTTTTCCTTGAATTTGCTTTAAATTCATACTTAAATTTTTAGAATATAATCCACTTTTCTGGTGTGGGTTTTCTCCATACCTTAATGTTTCAAGAAGATTTACGTGAAACACTCTTTTTTTTGGGAAGATTGTATTAGAGATCTTGTTAAAATAGTTTGAAATAACTGAATCATAATATGCAGTTTCTGAAAACGCAGTTCTTGATAATGTTTCTCTAAATTCAAAAGTTGTAGATCCATTATTTTTTTTTAATTCACTCATTAATGCCTCATATTGATCTGGAGAAGTAATAACTGTTATGTCTTTATAATTTTTAGCCGCAGACCTAACCATTGACGGTCCACCAATATCAATATTTTCTATTATTTTATTATGATTATTTGTCTTTTTTAAAGTATTTTCAAATGGATAAAAATTTACTATTACTAAATCTATATTTTCAAAATTATTATTTTTTAAATCCCTTAAGTGAGCTTTATTATTCCTTTTATTTAAAATACCAGCGTAGATCTTTGGATGAAGAGTTTTTACTCTACCTTCCAAAATTTCAGGTGAATTTGTAAATTCTGAAACCTCCAAACATTTAAATTTTAATCTTCTAATTTCTTTGTAAGTTCCTCCAGAACTAATAATTTTTATTTTATTTTTTTTTAAGATATTTAAAAGTGGTTTTAAATTTTTTTTATCTGAAACAGAAATGAGAGCTGTTTTAATTTTTTTCATTATAATTTACTAATTTCCCACTTTATAGCTTGTTCCGTTTCATTAGTCATTCCTGATATAAATATATTTTGATTTTCTGTGTAAGAATTTTTATCACCGAAATACAATCCATTATCAATATTTATATCAAAGTTATTACAGCTAAATTTCCAACCTTGTTCCTCTAGCTCAACTAGTATTGAGCTATTGTCTTGTGTTTTCATCACTTTTGCATTTGGATTAAGATGAAACCTAATATCAAATTTAATATTTCTAGAAGGGTTTTTTCTAAGTATTTTATCCAAACCAATAAATTTCATTTGTTCCGGATAAAATTCAATATCTCTTTCATGAATTGCATTAAACTTTTGAGAATACCCGTCATGTGAAGCTGAAACTTTCCAATAATTATCCTCATACACAATATTTTTTTTTATAATCTTTAAACCTTGATCAACTATATGGTCTGATTTTCCGACTTTTTTAAAATTACAAGATGAATAATCTTCAATTATTAAAGTACTTTGCATCACTGTACTTTTAGAGAATTTATTTAATTTATTATGTTTATTAACAAAATAACCTGAATTGCTTATTAGTTTTTTACCATTTGAAATTATCTCAAATGATAGAGCACCTGATTGATAATCTTTAGAAATTTTTTTATTAGGACTTGGTCCCATATCCATTGCCAAAATAATCTTTTTATTTTTAAGGACAGCATATCCAGCGAGCTCTTTACTTTCATTTTTAAATTTATAACCAAATCTTTTAAGATATTGATCAAATTCACAATTGTTAGATATATAGTTTCCATTAAATAAAATATCGTGGTTTATATTTTGCCAAATAAAAGCATAGCTTGATCCAAGATAATATATTGTTTCATCAACATATTCGGGGACCATATTTTGAGACTCTTTAAACCACTCCCTTATTATAATAAAATACTTTAGATAAAAACTTAGTTGTTTGATGCTTCTTGATTTAGGAAATCCCTGGTTACTAATAGAAGATTTAATAATTTTTTTTAAAAAATATAATCCATTATTAAGATAATTTTTTTTATCTTGATAGGCTAACCCTGTTAAAATAATTGCAGCACACCCAATCATTTTATTTTCAAATTCTTTTGAATTTTTTATTTCATTCAAAAGATGATTAGTTTGTTTTTGAATACTATGGTCAAATTTAACTCTATATTCTTTATTACTGTCTTCATAGGTAAGCTGATGATTTGACAACCATGAAATTATTCTCTTTGATGTAAGGTCAAAATCCCAACTTTTTGAGTTATATCGATAATTATTACTTATCCAATTAATGATTACGGACTGTGTTGCTTTTTTTGAAGATTTTAAATCTAAACTAAAGAACCAAAAAAAATTATTTAATTTTTCATAGTCTTCAAATTTTACAATATTTTGCCAAATAGACTCCAAAGCAAAGTCTTCGATTTTATATTTTTTTTTTTGATACTTAATTATCGAAGACAATAAGTACGGACTAGGTTTGTACTTAAAATCATTATTATTAATTTTTGATATCTTTTTATCATAAAAATTAGAGTTTTGATAAATTTTCTTAAAACTGTTTTTTAAACTAAAAAAAAATTGATTTGAGCTATCTAAATAATTCTTATTAATCATTAATTTATTTTAATCTTAATAAATTAATATTTTTTTTTATATCTCCATCATTGCTTTTAAATATTGTTGTTCCTGAAACAAGAATGTTGGCACCTGCATCTATTGCTGTTTTACAGTTATCAAAGTTAATTCCTCCATCTATCTCAATATCAAAATTCAAGTTTTTTTCAGCTTGGATTACTTTAAGTTTTCTGATTTTTTCTAAAACCTCAGGCATAAATTTTTGACCACCAAATCCTGGATTGACACTCATGATTAAAACTAAGTCAATTTTGTCAAGAATATTTAAGATTAAATCAATTTTTGATGCAGGGTTTAAAGAGATGCCAACTTTTTTATTTAATCTTTTAATTTTCAAAATAGAATTTTCCAAGTTATCAGTTGCTTCTGGATGAATAGTAATAATATCAGCACCAGCATCAGCGTAATCTTCAATAAATTTGTGTACTGGAGAAATCATTAAATGTACATCAAACTTAAGTGAGCATTGTTTTCTTAGAGCTTTAATTACAGGTGGCCCAATTGTTAGATTTGGAACAAAATGACCATCCATGACATCCACGTGAATCATATCTGCACCACCTTTTTCTAGCCTTTCAATTTCATTACCTAATTGACTGAAATCAGCAGATAGGATTGATGGTGAAATTTGTATTTTTTTCATTGATTGCTAGATCTACTAGTATCAATTTTTAAAATTTAATTGAATTAAATAATTGATAAATTTGCTTAGAAATTTCACTTTCTAGAGGAAATGATAACATACCCATCACCGAATAACCTAAGACCCAGGGCATAAAGTAAAATCTAATCATATAAAAAAACCAAGCAACATATAAGGGAATCAATGGTGCTATGATAAAAGATGGAGTTATAGGCTTAAAAATTTTTATTATAGGATTGGTGTATTTAACAAATATTTTCATAAAGAAGAATTCCGAGTCTTCTTTCTGAAAAATATTCATCGCAACCCTCCCTATTAAAGTCCACATGATAACCCCAAGAAGATAATCAATAATATAAACTAGAGGATGAAAATTAGCAGACATTTTAAAAATTATATTTGAAAATAGGTTGAATTAAAAGGGGCGAAATTAATCGCCCCTAGAATTAAGATTTATTAGTTCTATTTACCAGTGACAGTTTTACCACTTGGTATACGAACTTCATCAACCATTCTTTGAGTTGCAGCATCAGGTTCAGCAGTCAATAAACTTACTACTACCATAGCCACCAAACTAACAGCTGCTCCGAAGATACCAAATGTTAACTGAGTAATTTCTAGGAATCCACTTCCACCAGTTCGTACCCAAACTAGGTACCAAATAGCAGAACCAAGACCTAAAACCATACCAGCAACAGCACCTTGTCTGTTAGCTCTCTTCCACCATACACCAAGTACAAGTGGGAAGAACAAACCAGACATCGCAAAATCAAAAGCCCAGATAACCGAACCCAAAATTCCTTGGATCTCCATTGCCGCAATAGTTGCTCCAGCAAAACCAATTACTACAAGTAATACCCTTGCAACAAGTAGTCTTTTTGCAGTCTCTGCTTTTGGATCTATCATCTTATAGTAAACATCATGAGAGATCGCATTAGCAATTGCTAGAATCAAACCATCAGCTGTTGACATGGCAGCAGCCATACCTCCAGCAGCAACCAGACCTGAGATTACATACGGTAATCCAGCTATTTCTGGAGTTGCTAACACAACTGCTTTACCGCCCATGAAAAACTCATTTAACTCAAGAATTCCATTACCGTTAAAGTCACTGATGAACATCAAGTTTGCTGCATTCCAGTTTTGGAACCAGTCTAATGCTTGAACCTCAGCAAATGATTTACCAATAATACCTGTTGGTAAAGTTGGATCAATCAATGATAGTTTTGATAGTGTTGCTAACATTGGAGCAGAAGAATACAGAAGGAAGATAAAGAATAATGACCAACCAACTGATTTTCTAGCTGCTTTTACACTTGGAGTAGTGAAGTATCTCATCATCACGTGTGGTAATGATGCTGTTCCCATCATCATCGCCAGTGCTAATGAAATAAATGCCCAAGGCGTTGCATTTACTGCGGAGTGTGCTTTAGTTATTCCAGCCAACCCTTTAGGTACCGTTGCTAGATCAGCAGCAGAGTTTTTAATAAAACCAAACTGTTGTTCTAATTCACCAATTCTAGCCACTTCATCAGCTAACATAAAGTGAGGGAAGAAACCTGCACCCATTTTGTTACTGATCCAAAAAATTGGAAGCATGTAAGCTATAATTAGTACAATATATTGCGCAACCTGTGTCCAAGTTACCGCTCTCATACCCCCTAACATTGAACAAAGTAAAATACTTATTAGTCCAATATATACAGCGTATTGAAAGTCGATATCTAGAGCAACAGAAGCAATAGTACCTGTAGCGTTAATCTGAGCAGTCACATAAGTGAATGAAGCAACAGTTAAAACTATTACTGCACAAAATCTTGCTAAATTACCACCGTATCTTGTACCTATGAAATCTGGAACTGTGTAACAGCCAAATTTTCTTAAGTATGGTGCTAATAAAGTTGCGACCAATATATAACCACCAGTCCAACCAACAAGTAGAGCCATATATCCGTAACCTTTAAAGTAAATACCACCTGCCATTGCAACGAATGAAGCACCAGACATCCAGTCTGCTGC
>Ga0114997_10004594_pt1 | contig 10646 bp, 6 predicted proteins | sample ArcticOcean_MG_C_2_FD_87045 | JGI IMG/M metagenome (GOLD analysis project Ga0114997, IMG submission 87045) | Marine microbial communities from western Arctic Ocean - ArcticOcean_MG_CB4_136 | ecosystem: Environmental > Aquatic > Marine > Oceanic | place: Arctic Ocean: Canada Basin | collected... | reverse complement strand
TTATTGTTAAATGAAGCGCGAAAGAAACGAGAAGAGATGCAACAGAGTGAAGAGAAGAATTCTTTCTTTTTTGTTGTTCTCTCCTTGAAACGAAAAGACGTTATTTTTTTGCTTATCCATCCCCGTGAGAAATTAAAGAGACAGAGAGCGCTCTCGTTGTTATCATTTAAAAGAGGAGAAGAAGAAGAAGGAATGTTAAAAAGAAGAGGATTTGAGGAACGCGACGACAACAATTTCATCGCATTTATTTACTTATATATATATATAGAGAGAGAGAGAGAGAGAGAGATTTAAACAAAATGAGCAGCAGACGAAAATCGTGTCCCCCGAAGCGAGTGCATTTTGAACTCTCCGAAATCGCCGCGCAACACATCATCAGGGGAGGAGAACAGGAGCTCAAAAGGAGGAGAGAGGAGCAGAAGTTGATGTCGGTGACATCGTTTAACGACGCCGTCGTCGCGGCTGTTGCGGCGGGGTGGGACGCCGCCGCCGAAGTCGATGAGGACGCGGTTAGGAAAAAGGCGGTGGTCAAGGTCAGGCTTTTGGAAGTAGGAGAAACCGCCGGGGAGGAGGAAGAAGAGAAGGAGGATTCTTCGGACCGATTTTGCGCGTTCGTGGAAGGAGGGAAGTGCACGACGTCGTTGCTCGAGAGTGCGGGGAAAGGAGGAGGAATGAAAGAGGAGAACAAACGTTTGTGCAAGTTTCCGAAAGATTTTCTTCGATTGAGAGAGGAAGAGGACGAGGCGAACGAGGAAAAAACGGAGGAAGAGAGACGGGTGTCAATGAATGCGTACGCGAGGAAACGTTGCTGCAAGAGCTGTTATAACGCGTTGTATCGGTCGATGCGGAAGGAGTTGCAAGCGGGTGTAGTGAAAGAAAAAAGAAGCAGAAGCGACGCTTCGCAACTCGCGTTGCAAGCGGGTGTAAAAACGAGTAATGAGGAAACGATTGGGGGAAGCGTCGAGGAGCCCCGGGGGAAATCGGAGATGTTGTTAAACAATCCCGCGACGATGAGTAGCGATGAAATAGTAATAGCACAACAACAACGGAAGCCGAGCGTGAAGGACAAAGTGTTTGCGCCGACGAGGACGTATTTTTGCTCGCGGTGCAATTTGGAGTGCTCGAGCCGGTATCACTTGAGAACGCACGAACGAACGCACACGGGGGACCGACCGTTCGGGTGCAACGTGTGCGGGAGGAGATTCAATCGACCGTACGAGTGGAAAGTGCACGTGTTAAAGCACGCGACGAACGGGCGTCACAAGGAAGTCGCGCGAGCGTTCGAACAGAACCTCGAGTTAGGCATGGAAAAAGTAAACGGAGATCCCGGAGTTCAATCGGAGAGACCCCCGCTCCCGCAACGATACTTCGACATCGATAAACCACCACCGAAAGATGACGCCAACAGACCGTTTCAGTGTGCGATCTGTTTCAAAGCCTTCGCGACTGATTTCATCCTAACGGCGCATTTAAAGACGCACTTGAACACGCGACACGTCTGCGACATGTGCGACGCGTCGTACACGAGAAAGTTCAAGCTGCAAGCTCACCGGGAGAAAGTCCACGGCGTCTCGCACGAGAGTCCTCGAAATACAGACAGAGAAAAAGAAAGCGAAATTGATTCTTGAATCGTCGTTTCGAAGTATACGTAGTCTTAGTCGCGTTTAATTCTAATCAATATACCTCCTCCGCATCCAGGTGGAGGGGCGTCGCCTTGCTTTCAAACCTCACAACATTTCCACACAAATGTCACCATCACCTCTCTCGTCGAACCTTCATCTTCTTCGCGTCGCTTCGTCCTCGCTCGCATCATCTTCACATTCTCGTCGTCATTCTCGTCGTTATTTCGACGGAAGTAAAGTAAAGAGCAGCAATGAAGAAGAAGAAGAAGACGTAAACGACAACCTCCTCGACGCGTACAAAATCCCAATCACGACGGTCCTTTCGCTTCCCGGGAACGACATCGAGATACGCGTTGTCGACCCGTACACCATCGCCATCACGCCGTACGAAAACAGAGAGGAAGGCTTATCGCGATTACTGATGTACATCGAAGGTGAAAACGAATCTGGAGAGACGTACCCGCCGACGCAACCGCTGACGATGCGATACGCGTTGGATTCGGACGGAGAGATAATAGGCAAGACTATGGAACTGTACCTTGGACCGAAAGTGAACCCGGACGGGAACCCGGCGGCGAAAACGACCGAGACTACAAAAACAATCTCTGCGAGAGTTGCCGGCGGCGAACTCATGGCGGTGATGCCTTTAGTAGGTATGGCAACGGAAGATGCGGTGAGAAGATGTCGAGATATCATCGCCGAGGAAGTCGAAAAGACGAAAGCGTTTGAGCTCGACGGCACCGGGTTTCGGGTGAGCACGTTCGGACCGATGTATTCGCTGAGACCGAGAGATAACGAAGTGAGCGTGAAAGTCACGCCGAAAAAGAAGTAGAAGTCGAAATAGCAAAACGTATATTTAATACTAGTTTAAGAATAAAAAGCGTCTAGTCATGGTAGAGTAGATGTCTCGTTTGCGCTAAACTTCGCTCTTTCTCTCTTTCTTTGCCTTCTCAATGTGTCCCAAATGCCACACATTTCCCCAAACGAATTAAGAAATACCACGCTGATAATATAACAAAACAGAATCAACGACACGTGCTCTCGCTAGAAGAACGCTAGTTAAAGCTCTTCTTTTCCTTTTTCTCGAGGTGAAGAGCTGTAATAAACGAAAGCAGAGAGAGAGAGATTATACATAGAAAAAGACCAAATTCAGGCCGCCAAATTGGAAACGAACGCAAACACACAAGATGTTACTCTGCGCACTCTCCGGCTCCGAAATCACAAAACCGTGCGTCTCCCCATCAGGGCATATCTTTGAACTCAGTTTAATCGAAAAATACGTCAAAGAAACCGGGGAAAATCCAATCACGAAACAACCTTTATCCGTGGAGGATTTGATTCCGATCAAGACAGATTTTGCCTCCTCTTCAGGTGCAATCGCAATCAAACCGCGAGCTTCGGCGCACGCGAGCATTCTGGGTTTACTGCAAACATTTCACGACGAATACGACGCATTGATGTTAGAGTTGTTTGAAACCAGGAAACGGTTGGGAGAGTCGGAACGGGAGTTAGCGTCGATGGCGTATCAAGTGGACGCGGCGAATAGGACGGTGGCGAGGTTGGTGAAGGAGAGAGACGAGGCGAGGGCGATGATTGGTGGTGGTGGTGGGGCGAACGGGACGACGATTCAGACGACGACGACGGGAAAGAAGAGAGAAGGAGGCGGCGACGCGGACGCGTTCGCCAAAAAAGCGAAGAATGCCATTCCGCGATCGATTTTGGACGCGATCGAGTCGACCAATAAAGAGTTGATGGCGGAGAGGAAAAAGAAGAAAACGCACGAGTCGTTGAAAACCAAAGAAGAGATTGGGAAGTTTAAGTTGCAAGACCCGGTGCCGGGGCATAAAGTGAATACGGCGATACATAACGTAGACGTGCTTCACGAGAAAAGTCTAATCGTGACGGCTGGCGCAGATGGAACGGCGGCTTTCTTCGACGCGGGCTTACAAAAATTGAGTTCGATAGCGACGGGTCACAAGAAGTGTTTAGACGCGAAGTTTTTGGTAGGAGCGGACAAAAATGGTGGCATAGTTGCCACTTGTGGTGCTGATAACACCGTGAAAGTGTGGAAGGCAGGAAAGAACATCTCCACGTACGATGAACACACGCAAGATGTCGTTTCCGTCGCCTCGCACGTCGCCGGCGCCTTCTTCGTCTCCGCCTCCGCCGACGCCAGTTGGCACTTCCACGACGTCGAATCCGCCTCGACTGTATACCAAGCCACCAACGACGATCCGAAAGACAAATACACTTCCATTAACATTCACCCGGACGGCATGTTTCTCGCCGCTTTGACGCAATCCGGCGCGGTACAACTCTGGGACGCCAGATCGTGCGCTTTACAACAAACCTTTTCCAACGGCGGTAAAAACTCTGCCAAATCGTGCTCGTTTAGCGAGAACGGCTACTTCTTCGCCGTCTCTGGCGACGAAGGGTGTAAGATATGGGATTTGCGTAAGAACACCGTCGCGCACGATTTCGGGAAAGAAAAATGCGAAGGCGTCGCGTTCGACAAGAGCGGCAAATACGTCGCCTATTGCGCCGGGAAAACCGCCAAAGTGTACAACGTCAAAGGTGAGTGGGACATCGTCCAAACCTTCGAGAGTAAGAGTAAAAAAGGAAATCTTTGCGTGCAGTTTTTGAAAGACGCCGGTGGTGTCGTTGTCGGTGGTGGTGATCACAATCTTCGCGTCTTTCAATAATATTATATTATTCGCATCTCAGAGAGAAAAAAGTTCAATCAAAATCACATCTGTCTACTAGAAAAGTAATTTATAAGTGTTATTATACAAACATTCACCGTTCTGACCACGCCTAAAACGCGTTCTTTCACGGTTCGTGGTGACTATCGCTTTTTGCTAATCGTTCTGTTGTTTTTCTAGAGTTCTATCATCATCTCTGCGTATCTCTTTCAATCTTTTTCCCTCCTTTGTTCTTAGTATTCGTATTCTCATCAGCATTTTCTAATTTTGTGTTTTTCCCGTAATTGGACACGTAATACTCCGCCCCGTACATTCCACACGCCATCACGACCATCAGTGCGGTGAACTTGTCGTACTTACGCAAAAAGCTTTGCGCCTGAGGCGTTCGGTTCGTCGGTGGTGGCATCGTTTTGTTGTTGTTGTTGATTCTTTTTTTTTGTGTGAAGTTATTCATTGACTCCTCCTCCTCTTCCTCGATTGGGCTCGAGCCACTGCGGAGACTCCGTATTGTTATCGATCATTAAGCGCTGCCTTTTTGGGTCCCCGCTGTATTGCAAATTGTTCGGTTGTTGATGCATCATCGTCATCATCTGTGACGCTGGACGCGGACCACCATTCGTCGACGCCGGCGTCGCTCTGAACTCGTACGGGTCGCCCCCGCTGTTGAGGTTGTTTCCTTGCGTCTCCTGTTGCCGTTGCGTTTGCGTGTACGGGTTCTCCTCGTTTTTGTGGAAGTGAAAAACCGCCTGTTCGATTTTTGAGATTAAATCGTATGAAAACTTATTGAGCATGTTTTTGTTCGCGAGATCGCTGACTTCGGCTTCGCGGAACTCGTTCATTTCTTCGATGGTCGTCGGTCGGCTGCCGGCGAGTTTGCGGAGCAAGGCGTTTTTTATGACACCTTGCGGATTTTTGCGGGTGCCGTGTCTGTTGGCGATGTCGGTGGCTTGGATATCTCTCCACACCGTGAGCGCCTGGAAGACGCACTCGTACAATCTTTCTTCTTCGTCTTCCTCGTCGTTGTCTTCGATCGACTCGTCGATTGCGTACTGGACGTTGTCGTCGTTGTTCACTATTTCCTCCTCGTCGTCTTGGACGACGATGCCTTCCCGTTCTTCTCTTTGTTTCTTCATCAAAATTGCAAAGGCGTTGTCGAGTTGACCGTCGATTTCTTGTGTGCCGTTCGGTTGTTGGCTCGGCAGCGTGAGATCCACGTTGTCGTGTTGTTGTTGTTGTTGTTGAGTAGCTTTTGGCGTTCTTGTCTTCGTCGACGTCTTCTTCTTTCTCGCAGTAGTAGCAGCGGCGGTTCCCGAAGCTTTCGCGGCGGTTGTTTTCTTCTTCGGCACCGCAGTCGGTGCTGTTTTCTTCTTTCCTTTGCTCGTATCTTTCGGAAGGTTCTCAAACTCTAACTCCACTTTGTGTTGTTTCTGTTTCAACGCTTGAATCTTACCGGGTTCTCCCGGACGAATGCACGTGGAAACCATGGCGTATTGCCTTTTCTCGTCTGGCGGGAGGCGTGTCGTCTCTTCACACAAATAACCCTGGTTCACCAAGTATCTCGCCAACCGATCGGATTCGGATTTTGTCAGCTGATTACCAGTGTTAAACCCAGGCAAACGATCGTAGTATCTCTGCGTGACTGTTTTCGCTCTGGAGCCGCGAAAGACATCGATCAATAAGCCCATGGGTATGCCTTGCTCGGAGGTATCTTTACAGATGGAGATCAAACTGAGCGCGTATTTAGACATGTCTCGCTTTATGAAGCAGTTCCAGCCGTAGTTCTTCCTTAACTGACAGCAATCGCACATGCCTTTACATCTGCTGCGATCGAAGTTTTCGTTAAAATGCCGCAAAAGTTGAGTCCTTCGGCAATCCGCGGTATTTTCGCAATACGTGCACATCGTCACCAACGATTCAAGCTTGTTCATTTTCACTTCGTGCGGCGCGTTGTCTTTCTCAGCGGAATCGATGAGCATCGATCGCGCTTTCGTGACGTCCCCCCACGAATAGAAGAGCACACAAAGCGCTTTCTCGCCGTCTCTCCCCGCTCGCCCAGATTCTTGGTGATACGCCTCGAGCGATTTTGGCATCGAGTGATGGAAGACGTATCGGACATCTGGTTTATTAATCCCCATGCCGAACGCAATGGTCGCGCAGATGATGTTGCACGTATCATTCGTCCACGCATCCTGGTGGGCTTTACGTACGTTGTCGTCTAAACCGGCGTGATACGGCAAAGCTTTAATCCCTTGACGAAACCTCGAGTCTTGGTTTATTTTCAAGCACAAAGCGTTTGCCATCTTCTCGCAATCGTTCTTCGAAAAGCAATACACGATGCCGCACTCGACGCGACCACGCCTGTCCACAAATCCGCGATCGTGAATTAAACTTAATATCTCTTCCACGTTTTGCTTTTCCTTCTTTTTCGGAATCACTTCGTACGTGATGTTGGTTCGATTAAACGTCGTGAAGAAACGCACGCAATTCGCCAAACCGAGTTGGCGCACGATGTCGTCTTGCACGCGAACGGTCGCCGTCGCGGTGAGCGCCATGACGGGAATATCCGGGAACTGATGCTTCAGCACTCGCAACTCTTTATAATCTTTTCGAAAATCGTGGCCCCAACTCGAGATGCAATGCGCTTCATCAATGACGAATCTTTGTAATCTACCTTTTTTGTGCAACGATTTCATCAAATTGATTAACTTGTTACTCATTGAGAGTTTCTCGGGAGTCACGTAAAGCAATTTGATTTTAGGTTCCGGACCGTATAAATCGTTGTACACTTCTGCATCGTTCTTCGCATTGTACGCGCCAAGCAAACGCGCCTTAATATCCAATTGCTGCAGATTCGACAGCTGATCTTGGATGAGCGAAATCAAAGGACAGACTACTATGGTTACGCCGTCGCGCACAATCGCCGGGAGCTGATAACACAAACTTTTACCGCCCCCAGTTGGCATTAAAACCAGAGTATCTTTACCAGCCATGGTCGCATTAATGGCCTGAAGCTGCAGTCCTCGGTAATCTTGCGCGCCGAAGTTGTTTCGCAACGCGTAATAGCAATCTTTCGTCCACGAAAAGTTCTTCTGATTCCACTTGCCGCCGTCCGCCTCGGTCATTTGACACTGCACCGCCGGGATAACTTCATGACCGCCGTTCGCGCCGAGACCAAGTTTCGGTAAATTTTCCATATCGACGATATCATCGCCGTTATCGTCGTCCCATTCCGCTTGAAAGTCACCGCCGTTGTTGTTGTTGTTTTGATAATAAAACTCATCGTTGTTGAAGTTGTTGTTATTGCCGTTCATTTGAAAGTCGTTGTTGAAGTTGTTGCTTTGAATGTTGTTATGCTGAAAGTTATTGATGTTGTTATGAATGTCAAAACTCGTGTTCTGTTGAAAGGAGTTGTTGTTGTTGTTGTTGTTGTTGTTGTTGTTGTTGTTGTTGTTGTTGTTGTTGTTGTCCATGATGTTATTATTATTATTCATTGGCGCGATACTCGGCGCGGCGTTCGGTACGCCGCTACCAATACTGCCGTTATTCAAAAACGCTTGTATCGTTTCCGCTTCTTTCCGTTTCTTTTCTAAGTTTTTCCTTTCGATATTTTTCATCATGTACTCGTCGTCGTCCAGTCTTTGGATGATTGAGCTCAAAATCGGCTGAAGCGCGCGGAAATGAAGTGAGATCTTATCGCATTCGCACAACGCGCAACCGTGTTCGCACACCCACTCTAAACCACTTCCGTCCAAGGCTATGGGCAAACAATATTCGGCTGCGTCTTTCATGTCAGCCCTTGGTGGGACGACGGGAGAACTTTCGTTGTGTTGCGGATGCTGCGGTCGTTGCGGTTGAGCCGCAGCAACCACATGTTTCCTCGTCTCCAAAGCCTCGATATCCACGAGCTGGAACATCTCGTCGTCCTCGTCGTCGTCGTCGTCGAACCCAATAATGGTATTCCCGGGGTTGTTGATGTTCGCGCCGGCGTGTTTTTGCTGCTGCTGCTGTTGATGCTGTCGTTGCTCCTCCTGCTCGTGTTGTTCTTGTTGCGCTCTCATCACCATCTCCTCCTTCTCTTTCTGCGCTCTCGCCTTGTCCTCTTTTTCTCTCTGTTCTCTCTGTTGCTTAATCGACACCAACCCACCACCAGCTTCGCAAAAGCTGCTGCTGTGGTGCGACATCTCCTTCTCTCTCGACCCCGCGAACGTTTCCCGCGACTTTAAGAGCGCAAACCCCGCGCTGAATGCAGACGTCGTCGTTTTCGAGCCTCTCCCGGCGTTTTGAACGAACGAGAATAATTCGAAATTATTTCCACCAGGAGGGGTCGCATCATCATTTTCATCATCATCGTCCTTCTTCTTCTTCTTCGTACCAAAAGCCGCGAGTTCGTTTTGGTGCGGCTCGGAATACGCGAAACAACTATCCCTCTTCTCTTCTCCTCTTCCTCTTCTCGTCTCCCTCGTTTTTGTTGTCGTCGGTCTTCTTGGTAAAGGTGCCATTTTTATACTTCTTATTACTCTTTGCCGTCTTTAAAGTTGTGTTTTAAAAAGTTAGGTGCCCAGAAAACAGAAGAAAAAAGAAAAAAAGAAAAAACGGAAATTTTTCCGAAAAAGAAAAAAATATCTCTCACTTTTCCAATCGCATTCTCTTTGCTCTCTCTCTCTAAAGACGACTCCTTCAAAAAGAAGAGCGAGCGTAGCGCCAGAAGGCAAAAAGAAGCGAACGCGCGGGAGAAGAACTACTGCTCTTCTTTGTGATGGAAGAAGTCGAGGCGCGCCGGGCGGTACGGAAAGCCTTGAGCGAGGCGCGCGCGAATTCGATTTTTTCTTTATCTTCTTTGTCTTCTTCTTCGTATCATCGAAAAAAAAGTGAACCACTCGCGTTCGCGAAGCTCACGGACACGCTCGGCGAGTGTCTCGAAAAGATGAAAGAAAAAGACGTGTTATCGCTACCGATTTTGGATTTGGAGAAGAAAACGACGAAGGATTCGTTTCACGGGTTCGTCTCCGTGGAGAGTTGTTTGAGGGTGTTTTTGGAAAACATGGCCGTGTTTCTCGTGGGACGGAAACAAGAGCCTTTTTGTGTCTCCTCCCATGAAAGTTCAAGCGCGAATCCGAGAGTTATGCCTCCGATGATTGAAGAGTTGGGATTGCAACCAGGGGACGTGTCAAGATTCGGGTGCCAATACGGCGGGGACGTCCTGCCGAAAAAGAGGAGTGAAATGACGAGAGAGGACGAGGAAGATCCCATCGCGAGCACGTTTCACGCGACGGTGCAAAGCGTGCTCGATCGCCTGACGGCGAATCCGAGATCGAGAATCGTGGTGAGAGATTCGGAAACCCTTTTATCGATTTTGAAGGAAAAGATCGCGAAGATTCCAAGAGCGCACAGGTGTCTCGTCGAGCGTTTAGATGGGACGAGTCACGCGAAACACGACGTGTTGAGTTGCACGGATATTGTGAAATATCTAAACGAGAACGTTGAAGTTCAAGCCGCTTTGGCCAACGTTTGTTTGGCCGATGTGCCATACTTGTTTAGGAAAGGATTCACGGTATTGAAAAGCGGAGAGAAGATCTACAGAGACGAGACGTTGTTCGTGACAAATAACGATGCGCTTCGACAGCAATCTGCTCTCGATTTCTTCCCGGATATCGTCGGCGAAAAAGTCTCGGTGTGCTTCGTCACCACGGTACCGTCGAGTTTCGTCACGCCTCGTCCGAGAGATTTCACGGTGCACGTGCGAGGCGATATAACCTCAACTGATCTCAGAGGAATGAACATTGAGAACCTATCGATGTTGAAATCGGATCCGCTTTCGTTTGCGGCGACCATGCGAAGACGACATCATCGTGATCAAACGACGGATATCGGCGGCGCGAATGTTTTCCAAAGCGTAGATCCAAAAAACACGTCTTTAAAAGATGTCATGGTACTTTTCGCCAACGGGTGTCGAAGAGTGTACGTCGTCAACGGCGATTTAACTGGATCGTCTGGAGTTCTCGACGCGAGAAACTTTCTCGTCGGTTTGACATTACAAGACGAGGACATCGAGTGCGTCGTCAGCGAAGGCTCGCAATAATGAATACTATCTTTTCCTCTTCCTCAGACGCGCGCGCGGGTGGTGTTTTACTAAAAAATATATATTCTAAGTTCGATTGATTTTAGTATGATTATGGTATGATGGTTTGAAAGTGGTATGATTGAATGATTGTGGTGTGATGGTTTGTAAGTTGTGTATGTGAAGGAGTACAACCGAAGAAATTGTAAACAGGTGTAAAGGAAGCACACACACTTTTTCTCGTTTTCTTCAAACTCCGAAATA
>Ga0114997_10004590_pt1 | contig 10652 bp, 9 predicted proteins | sample ArcticOcean_MG_C_2_FD_87045 | JGI IMG/M metagenome (GOLD analysis project Ga0114997, IMG submission 87045) | Marine microbial communities from western Arctic Ocean - ArcticOcean_MG_CB4_136 | ecosystem: Environmental > Aquatic > Marine > Oceanic | place: Arctic Ocean: Canada Basin | collected... | reverse complement strand
TAAAAAAAAGAAATTTATCAAAAGAAGAAGTTAAAAAATTTAAGATTGGATATGTAAAAAGAAATTCAAATTTTTATGAAAAATTAAAAAATAAATTTAGCGAAAAAGCCTTAATTGAAAGTGGACTTTTTTATTTAGATGAAAAAAAAAATATTTTTGTAGAAAGATTTAGAGATAGAATTATTTTTCCTATTAATAATATTTCTAGCCAACCCATTGGATTGGGCGGAAGAACTTTTCAAGAGAATAATTATTTTGCAAAATATATTAACTCTCCCGAAACTCTATTTTTTAAAAAAGGCTCTAATTTATATAATTTAGATGTTGCAAGAAAATTGTCCAATAAGATTGAGCATGTTTATCTTGTTGAAGGATACATGGATGTTGTTGGGTTAAGTAAAAATAAAATTGAAAATGTTGTGGCTAACTTAGGAACTTCATTAACGGATAAACAAATTTTAATTTTGAATCAGTTTTTTAAAGATATTATTATTTGTTTTGATGGAGATGAAAGTGGATATAAGGCTGCATTAAGAGCGGCAGAAAACTCAATTAAAGATTTAAAACCTGAAAAAAATATTTCATTTTTATTTTTGCCTGACGGTGAAGATCCTGATAGTTTTGTAAATAATAATAGTAAAAACTATTTTATTGAATTTACTAAAAATAGCAAAACCTCAATACATCAATTTATATTTAATCATTATAAAAAACAAACAGACAATAGCCCTTCATCGATGGCTGTTTTTGAAAAAAAACTAAGATCAATCGCCAACACTATAAAAGACAATTTTATAAAAAAATATGTTTTAGAATATTTTTTAGAACAAGTTTCTACATTAACGCCTCATTCCAATATGAACAAAAGACAATTTTATTTAAAAAAAACCAAATCTCTTAAATCAACCCAAGAACACTTTAATGAAACTAAATCTTTAAGCGCAATAGAGCTAAAAGAATTTTCGCTTTTATACTTAATAATGAATAATTTAGATATTTTTCAAAAGAATATTAATTTAATTGAAAATGTAGAATTTTTTACGAATGAAAATAAATTAATTTTTGATGCTATTTTGTCTAAATTAAAATCTGATGAGAAACTTACCCTTAATAATCTTGAAATAGATAATCAATTAGTTGATAGAATATTTAAATTTGCAACAGTAAAACACATCTTGAACAATAATAAAAATGATGAACAAAAAATATTTGAATTATTAAATGAATATTTGCATGAGTTTAAGATTCATCGGTTAGAAGCCAGAATAGAGGAATTAGAATCAAAATTTTCTCAAGATTTGAGTGAAATTACATTTAATGAAATTAAAGATTTAAAAGAACAAAAAAAAAAGGAAAATATCAATTAAACCATTAAAATTAACCATAGATTTTTCTAAAATTGTCCTTATATAAGTCTTTTCTAATATAATATTGTGGAAAGAATAATTACTAAATCATTTGCAAGACTTATGGGTCGAGGAACTCATAGAGGCTTTATAACTTATGAAGAATTAAATAAATCACTAGGTAAAAGAAACTTATCAAATGAAAATCTTGAAAATGCATTTATTTATATTTTAGATAACAAGATAGCGCTAGTAGAAAAAAAATCAGATTTTAAAGCTCTGAAGAAAAAAGATTCCTCATCTAAAGATGATAGCAAATCAAATGAAAAGAGCGATGATCCTATAAGAATGTACTTAAGAGAAATGGGAGGAGTAGAACTCCTTTCTAGAGAAGGTGAAATAGCAATCGCAAAAAGAATAGAAGCTGGAAAAGATGTAATGTTAAATGCATTATCACAAAGCTCTATTACAGCTCAACAATTATTTGAATGGAATACGAAACTGCAAAATGACGAGATACTAGTCAGAGAAATTATCGACATAGATACAAATTATATGGAAGATGAAACAACTGGCCAAAGTGCAAAACAAAAAAATTCTGAAGATAATTCAAAAGAAAAAAATAAAAGTACTTCAGAGAATAGTGATGATAGTGATGATGAATTCAATCCTACTCTTGCTGCCATGGAAACTGAAATCAAGCCGAAGGTTTTGCAAACAGTTAATGTACTTACTAAGGATTATAATAAGTTAATAAAATTCCAAAAAGAAAAATTAGATTGTGTGCTTAATTCAACAACTTTTTCAAATGCGAAAGAAAAAAGTTATGAAAAAATTGTAAGTGATATTTTAAAAAATATAATATCACTTCAATTATCACCTTCAGTATTAGAAGAGCTAGTTCAGAAACATTATACTGAAAATAAAAAAATAATTTCTCTCGAAGGAAACCTCTTAAGGCTTGCCATGAATCATAAAATACCAAGAAGTGAATTTATTAAGTTTTATATAGGTAATGAAATAAATCCAAATCTAAAAAAATTTTTAGATACCAATCAAGTTTGGAAACAATTTTTTCAAAAAAATAAAGAAGAATTCAAGAATATCAGAGAAAGATTAATTGAAATTAGTGTTAGATTGGGAATTTCTGTCACTGACTTTAAAAAACTAGTTAACAGGATTCAAAAAGGAGAAAAAGAATCTAGAATTGCAAAAAAAGAAATGGTTGAAGCTAATTTAAGATTAGTAATATCAATAGCAAAAAAATATACAAACAGAGGTTTGCAATTCTTAGATTTAATTCAAGAGGGAAATATTGGTTTAATGAAAGCTGTTGATAAATTTGAGTATAGAAGGGGTTATAAATTTTCAACTTATGCAACATGGTGGATCAGACAAGCAATAACAAGATCGATAGCTGATCAAGCTAGAACAATAAGAATCCCAGTACACATGATTGAAACAATTAATAAAATTGTTAGAACGCAAAGATTAATTCTTAGTGAATTCGGAAGAGAGGCGACACCAGAAGAATTAGCAAAGAAATTAAGAATGCCTTTAGAAAAAGTTAGAAAAGTTCTTAAAATTTCTAAAGAGCCTGTTTCATTAGAAAAACCAGTTGGAGATGAAGAAGATAGTAGTCTAGGAGATTTTATTGAAGACACAAAAGCTCTTGCGCCTTTAGAGCAAGCCATAAAATCAAACCTGGGAGAAGCTACAACTAAAATTTTATCCACACTTACCCCAAGAGAAGAAAGAGTTTTAAGAATGAGATTTGGAGTTGGAATGAATACCGATCATACGCTTGAAGAAGTTGGTTTGCAGTTTTCAGTTACAAGAGAAAGAATTAGACAAATAGAAGCAAAAGCTCTTAGAAAATTAAAACACCCAAGCAGATCTAAGCAGTTAAAAAGTTTTTTAGAAAGCTAATAGAAATAAAAAAAGTTAATATTAAATATTTTTTTAATTAAAAATTTTATATCATCTATTAAGAATAATGGAACAAAATGAATTTTTTTAATTATCTTGTTTTCTTTTTTTAGCAAAGGAATAATTTTTTTTTTATCTTGAATCCATTTATTATAATTTGTTTCAGCATATTTTTTTCTATTTCCGTAATTTTTAATGATGTTTTTTATGTTTATTTTTTCTTCTGTTTTTTCATCAAAAATGAAACCTACTTCTTTGTCTCGAATGTATTCATTCATTGTAGAATCGTTATAGCCAACAACAAACATGCCCCTTGATAGTGCTTCAACAATTGTGATGCCAATTCCCTCTTTTTTTCTTGGAGCAATAAACACATTACATTTTTCAAATATGCTTAAATATTCATTTTTTGGTAAATATTTTTTATCTAATAATTTAATATTTAAATTTTTTTCCTTCATTAAAACTTCATTGTTCATAATTTTCTTTCCTGGATCAGGGCGCGGTAAGTAAAATATTTCATTTATTTCTTTTTTATCAAATAAACATAACCAATCATTAATTTTTATTCTTCCACGGTCCCAAAAAAAAATATTTAATTTATTTTGCTGTTCAATTGGAGAATTAAAGTTTGGCTTTATAAAGTAATTTAATTTTAAGGAATTAATATCTTCTTCATTAATACTTTCTGTAATTTTATTTGAAAATTTTAATACTTTAATACCCAAACTTGATATTTGTTTCCAAAAAATTGATTTAAAAAAAGAATTTCTAAAATTTAAGGCATCATACATTGGTGCCCACATAATTTTTTTTTTACTTAGCTTTTTCATTATTTGATATGGAAACATCACATGAAAAAAAAATATATGTTCGAATTCATTGATTTCATTTAGTGGTATTTTGTCTTTTTCTTTCCACCAAAAATTTGTTATTTCAAATTCCTCCGAAAGTATTTCTCTTAAAAAATCTCCACTTTTAGTATTCTGATGAGTCCAATAATCGATGTAAGCTAATTTTTTTTTTAACATGCAAAATAAATTTTAAGTATTTATTAAAAAATTAATGAAGTTCATCATTTATCATTTTATGAATTATTTTTTTAAATGTAGTTTTTGCTTCCCATTTAATTTTTTTTTTACACAAAGTTGTATTTGCTCTATAAGATTGAATATCTATTTTTCTCATTAATTTATTTGTGCCGGTAATTAAGTTTTTTTTATTAATTTTCATTTTTTTGAAAACCTCATCAACAAATTCTCTAATACTATGTTTTTTTCCAGTTCCAATTATTAAATCGATTGGTTTTTTTTGTTGTAGCATTAACCACATAGCTTTAACGTATTCTGGGGCCCAACCCCAGTCTCTGTAAACATCTATATTTCCCATTCTTAATTTAATTTTTTTATTTTTTTTTATTTTTTTAGAAAAATTAATAATTTTTTTTGTTACAAAATCATCACTTCTTAAACTTGACTCATGATTAAATAAAATGCCACTACAAGCATAAAGATTATAATTTTCTCTAAAGATTTTAGTAAGCCAATAAGCCGATGCTTTTGAAACAGCATAGGGAGTCGTAGGAGAAATTTTTGAGTATTCACTATAAAAATTATCTTTGCTATTACCAAAAATTTGAGCAGATGCAGCGTTAAATACTTTTATTTTTTTTTTAATTTTTTTAATAGACAATAAAATATTTAATATGCCAATTGTATTACTTTTCATAGAGTTTTCTGGATTTATAAAAGATTTTGTTGGCGATGACTCACCTGCTAAATAATAAATCTCACAGATATTTTTATTTCTTTTCAGTAGATTATCTAAGAATTTAATATTAACAAATGGGCAACGTATTAATTTAATCTTGCTTAATATCTTCAATCTATTAAGTCTATAAACATTTTTTATAGATTTATTTCTTGTAATTCCTATAACAGAATATTTTTTTTTAATTAAAAATTCAGCTAAATATGATCCATCTTGACCAGTTACCCCAAAGATTAGTGCTATTTTTTTTTTCATTTAGTATATTGAGTATATTTTATTTAATATGTATGTATATTTTATTTGGCAAGGGAGCATAGCTCAATAGTAGAGTGCTCGATTGACATTCGAGAGGTAGTTGGAGCGTAACCAACTGTTCCCACCATTTATTAGTTTACCTTTGCTAGACAGAACTTAAATTATAAGATATTTAACAACATAATTAATTTAGGGCCTGTAGCTCAGTTGGTTAGAGCAGTACACTCATAATGTATTGGTCCCAGGTTCGAGTCCTGGCGGGCCCACCAAAAAAAATTAAAATTGTTTTTTATTTTTTGCAAATGGCTAGAAAATAACCATTGTGCCAATCACTATATTGTCCAAGTATAAACATTGGCATTGTATTATCTTGTGTGGTTCTAATCTCTATACTTGAAATAATCTTAATATTTAAATCTTTAATTGCTTTTAAGGTTCCATTCCTAACTTGTGTCCAATTCCAATCATCAATTATTAAAAAAAAAATATCTTCCAAAGCAGGTTGAGCGATATTAATTCCGTCATATTGTGATTTTTCATCATGCAATGCATCATAACAATAAATGTTAAACTTTTCTAATTTTGTGTAATCCACTTTTCGAAAATCTGACTCAATAAATTTAAAATCTATATCTTCTGAAATAATTTTTTTTGTATTTTCTTCAAATTCTTTTTTTTGATTTTTGGTATTATATACTTTTTTAAGATGATCCTCAGTATCAAACTTTAACCAGTTGTCAATACATAAAGCTTTTACTTTATTTCCATAAATTGCAGAACAAACAGTTGATCCAGCCCAACATCCAATTTCTAAATATTTTGGATTTTCAGCTATAGAAATAAAATTATTTATTAAATATCTATATTTTTTACCTGACATGCCACTCATGAATTTTATCTCATTTGGTAATTTTGTTTCTAAAGCCAAAGATTTATTTAATGATAATTTGAGATTTTTTGAGAGAGAGTCTCCATTAAATTTACCATTAAGTATAATTGAGGTTTCTTCTGTTGGTGAAAATTTAATTGTACTCATGAGTAATTTTTAACTTTATTTTCTTTAAAAGCAATTTAATATAAAAAAATGTCAAATTTATTTTCAATGGTGACTTTAAAAGAGTCAAATAGTTATACAGTTGAAGCCTTAAAATCTTTTTTTAAATATACTTTTCTTGGAACTAATGATGATTTTTATCTTATAGACAATGATAAATCTGAAAATAATCAATTTTTAAACTACGAAACTATAAGGATAATCAAGAACTTAAAACCTATGAGTTTTGCTGAAAATGTTAATCAATCTATTGAGATTGCAATTAAAAATAAAAAAGATCTTATTTTTTTAAATAATGATATTATTTTTACAAAAAATTGGTTTAAGCCTTTTATTTTAGAATCAGAATCTATTAGCATACCGTGTAACAATCAGATATTTCAATATGAATCAGATTTAGGAATTTTAAAATTAAAACCAACAATGGATTTAAATAATTTTAATAATAATTATGAACTATTAGAAGAAACTCTTGAACAACATAAATTAAAAATTAAAGGTGGTCAAAAATTTCAAACTTTATTGATGCCTTTTTATGCTTTTAAAATACCTTATGAAATTTTAAAAAATGTAGGGTATTTTGACATATCATATGGCACTGGCGGAGGTGAAGATATTGATTATAGATTCAGATGCGCAATTAAAGGTTATAATGTTAATTATTTAACAGATTCTTATTTACTTCATTTTCATGGAAAATCTACCTGGAACGTTGAAAGTAAAGAGGAAACAAGAAAAAGAAATATAAAATATACAGAAATTTTTAAAAAAAAATGGGGAAATGAGGCGACAAAAATATTTATAGAAAGAGCAAATTTCTTGGAAATATTGCAAAATAAAAATTTAATTGATTTGTATAAAAGAAATAATTTTACAGAATTAATAAAAATTTTAATTAGTTAATATCTTATTTTTTTAAAGATTTTAAAAAATTAATCCATTCTTTAGATCTAGTATCCCAAGAATAAGCTAGATTAAATGTTTTACTTTGCAGCTTTAATAATTCTTGATTTTCATTAGACCAATAATTTTCAATAGAATTAATAAGCTGTATTTCATATTTTTTTGAGAGGTTGTTTAAATTTTTATCAAAACTTGCAAATGTACCAAATGGTGCACATGTTTCATATAATGCTCCTAGGTTAGTGGTTACAATTTGACATCCAGCCATCATCGCCTCTATAGCTGCTATGCAACTTGTTTCTGGCCAAATACTTGGAAAAGAAAATATATGCATTTCTTTTAAAAAATTAGTTAATTTATTATTTTTCATGTAGCCATGGTAATTAACATTTTTCATATTTTTACATTTATTAAAGATCGGTTCATATTCTTTATTATAAATATCATAGAATTTTTTTCCATATATTGAAGTTGAGGAACAAACATTTAATTCAACATTTTTTAAATTGATTTTTTCAAATATATTAAGAAGGAGCTCTAAACCTCTCCATGGTGTTGAGTGATAAATTAGGTTAATTTGATCTTTAGATCTTTCTTTGTATTCAATTTTTTCAACTGCATTTTTTATAACTATTGATTTATATTCAGGAATTTTAAATTGATATTGAAATTTTTCAAAGTTCCAATTAGAGTTAAAAACAATATAATCTAATTTATCAATAAATTCTTTTGACCCTAAATTTGCTACTTCTTTTTGATTAACAAAATGTTGAACCCAAAGAACATTTATTTGATCTTTTTCAATTAGATCTGGATTTGCATTATTTAAAATTAGATTAACATTTTTAAAGTGCTCATCAGCAGCATACTTTAACAAAAATCTTAATTGATTTTCACTTCCCCCAAAACTCTCACTAAATAAAACAGGACGTGATTTATCGCTTTCAATCTTTTTTATGATTCTTTCTTTTTCTTTCAATAGGTTTTCAATTTATAAATTTTTTTAAAGTACCAAAAAGAGCATTAATATCACCCTTATTAGTCTGTATGATAGAATTAAACTCTTCTTTCTGAGTTCTTGCTAGACTTAACCCTTCAATTATTAGGTCTCTAATTAAAGGATTTTCTGGATTTTTGGTATAAATTCTCCAATCAATTTTAATCTCTGGTCTTTCTTTTGTTTCCACTAATACACTGGACACAATTGTGTAGTTTTCATTTATTTTATTTGAAGACTTAACCTGCACTTCAGGGTTGGTATATTGAGCCAATCTATCTGCAAAAGTTTTTAAAAAATATTTTTCAAAAAGATTTGCGTATTCATTTTTCTGACTATCAGTTAAATTTTTTCTGTGTGCACCAAGAGTATAATAACTTAAACCTACAATATCCACAGTTTCTTTTGCAATAATTTCTAATTTTGAGATTTTTTCTTTTATTGTGTGATTTCCACCTAAGACTTTCGATGCTCTATTAACAGTTGATTGTACAAAAACATCTGGTCCAATAGAGAAAGAACTTTCAATCTGGAAAAAAAAAATAATTATTATTAAAAAAAAATTGATTTTTTTTTTTAATATCATTGGAGAGGATTTTTAGTTTATTTCTAATTCTTCCCAATCGCTATCATCTTGGGTAGTTGTAACTTTATTAGAGTTTGATATTTTTCGTGTTCTGTCTTGTAGGTATAGGATTCTAACAGAAGCATAAAAATCCATTGAATTTTTTTCAAGGTTATCAAATGATTCTATATTTTTTGCTCTAAAATCTGTACTTGATGTAGCTCTAGTAATATAATAATCCGAGTCTCTAAAGTGTTCTGTATTATTTCTAACAGTAACATTATACCATGGGTCTCCACCAAACATACTTGCCGTTAGACCAACACTGTCTCTAACTGTAGATGGTCCTAATACAGGTAAAACTAAATAACATCCAGATTTTGCTCCCATAACTCCTAATGTTTGACCGTAGTCTTCTTTTTCATATTCTGAAAAACCTATTTTTGAGGCAACGTTAAATATTCCCAATATTCCGGCGGTTGTATTTATACCAAATCTTGCAACATTAGTTCCTCCTAGAGCAAAATCGCCCTGTAAAAAATTATTTGGTATTGTTGTTAAGTTAGAAAGATTAGCGACCACATTACTAGCACTTTTTCTAATTGGTGTTGGTAATTTTCTATAACCTTTTGCAATAGGCTCAAATAAAAATCTGTCCAAACCTAGGTTAAAGGCAAATGTTGCTCTATTTAACCCTTCAAAACAATCTTTTACTTCAGAAGATTTTTTTTTGGATAGAGAATTTTCACCATCAGTTCCTGCCTTTACAGAAAAAGCTACAAAGAAGGTTATTAATAAAGTTATAATAATTTTTTTCATCTAATGTCTATATATTATAGAAATTCATAAAGTAAATCAGTAATATTAAAAATAAAAGACTAAAAAGAGACCAAAATATGTCAATAAAAACCTTACTTTGTTATTCTCCAAATTTTGATCCACACAAAAGACCAAAAAATAAAGTTAGATTCTTAATTTTTCACTACACTGGAATGAAAAATGAAAAATCTTCAATTAAAAGATTAACACAAATACAATCTGAGGTTAGTAGCCACTATCTGATTAAAAAAAATGGACAGATTCTAGTTTTGGTTCCTGATTTATATATTGCATGGCACGCAGGAAAATCTTCATGGAAAAATTTTAATTTATTAAATGAATATTCCATAGGAATTGAGATTGTTAATCCAGGTCATGATTTTGGTTATAAAAAATTTACAAAAAAACAAACAAGTTCTTTAATAAATTTGAGTAAATTTTTGATTAAAAAATTTAGAATTAATAAAAGAAATATTCTAGGTCATTCAGATATCTCTCCAGACCGTAAAAAAGATCCAGGAGAAAAATTTCCTTGGAGACACTTATCAAAAAAAAATGTTGGTATATGGCATAATCTAGATAAAAAAAATTTAATAAACTTAAGAAATGAAAAATGTAATAGTAAAATGAAATTAGAATTTTTAAGAAATTTATATAAAATTGGATATTCCAAAAAAAGTAGAAATAACATTGAAAAAAATAAATATCTAATATTTATTATAAAAGCTTTTCAAAGACATTTTAGACCTGAGCTTATTAATGGTAAAATAGATCAAGAATGCTTGCTAATAAGCAAAAATTTAAAATAAACTAAATTTCAATTTTCACTTGAAAAATAATTATTTAACACTAAATTGAATTTGCTAGATAAATGACTTGTCGCTTTAATTCATTTTAAAGAGGAAAGTCCGGGCTCCGCAAAGACACAGTGCCAGGTAATGCCTGGCGGGGGAAACCCTAGGGATAGTGCCACAGAAAATAAACCGCCATAACATGGCAAGGGTGAAAAGGTGT
>Ga0114997_10004587_pt1 | contig 10656 bp, 7 predicted proteins | sample ArcticOcean_MG_C_2_FD_87045 | JGI IMG/M metagenome (GOLD analysis project Ga0114997, IMG submission 87045) | Marine microbial communities from western Arctic Ocean - ArcticOcean_MG_CB4_136 | ecosystem: Environmental > Aquatic > Marine > Oceanic | place: Arctic Ocean: Canada Basin | collected... | reverse complement strand
CATTAAATCTAACAACACAAAAGAAGTTTTTTTTAATGCTGTAGATAATCCACTTTCGATTAAAGATCTAAAAAAAATTAATAGTTATTCTAAAAATATATTTAAAAAAAAAATTGACATCTTGTGTTTACCGGTTGGTGCAGCAGGTGAGTATCCTCAGTGTTTTTTAAATATTAATAGAAATAAAGAAAAAAATAAAATTATTAAAGATAGCTTTCCAATTTTAAATAAACAGCTTAAAACAATAAACCCTAAGGTATTTTTTCCAGCTGGTGGGTCTTATTATATTTTTGGAAAATTTAGTTCTCTAAATAAGTTTATTGCTCGACCAGAATTTAAAGAAATTGCAAAAAAAGTTAAAGATAAAAGTATTAAACTATTTAACTTGGAGGGAGGTAGCACTCTTGCAAAACATAAAAACGAGTGGGTTTCGTTAGTCAATAATAAAATTAAGCCTCCAAAAAAGATAATATCTCTATATCAAAACAAAAGATATTTTTATGAAAGAAATTTTTCTAAAATTAAAATCGATCAAGTAGATAAGATTTTTGAAATTTCAAAATTAAAATATTATAAGATTTTAAAAAATTTCAAAATTAAAACAAATTGGGATATTGAATTTTTAATTTACAAAGATTTAATTTTGAATAATGATAAAAAAATAGATATTAAAAAGTCAAAATTTATCAAAAAATATTATTTACAGAAAAAAAAATTAAAAAAAAATAATTACTCAAAACTCTATTGTCATCTTGACAAAAAGTTATTTTATGGTCTTTTAAATAGAAATTATGTATGGAATCAGCCAATGGCAGGATCTTTAATTCTTTTTGAAAGAAAACCAAACATATTTGATCCAAATGTCATATTTTCGTTAAATTTTCTTGGTAAATGATATAGAGGATAAAAAATGTTTAATAATAAAAATATCTTGATTACTGGTGGCACAGGTTCATTTGGTAAAAATTTTACTAGTCTTTTACTTTCTAAATATAAGCCAAAAAAAATAATAATCTTTTCAAGAGATGAGATGAAACAATTCGAAATGTCACAAAAATTTAGTATCAAAAAATTTCCATGTATAAGATATTTCATTGGTGACGTAAGAGATAAAGAAAGATTAGAAATGGCATTTAATGGAGTTGATTACGTCATTCATGCTGCAGCATTAAAACAAGTGCCAGCCGCAGAATATAATCCAATTGAATGTATCAAAACCAATATTAATGGAGCACAGAACGTTATTCTTGCAGCTTTAAAAAATAAAGTTAAAAAAGTTGTTGCCTTGTCGACTGACAAGGCTTCTAACCCGATCAATCTTTATGGTGCCTCAAAATTAGCATCAGATAAGCTTTTTATTTCAGGAAATAATTTTGCTGGAGGAGTTACGAAGTTCTCTGTAGTTAGATATGGAAATGTAGTTGGTTCTAGAGGGTCGGTAATACCCTTTTTTAAAAAGCTGATAGAAAACGGTTCTAGTTTTCTTCCAATTACACACCCGTCTATGACTAGATTTTGGATAACCATTAAAGAAGGTGTAGATCTTGTCGATAAAGTTTTTTATGAGATGCATGGAGGTGAAATTTTTATTCCTATAATTCCATCAGTAAAAATAGTTGATTTAGCAAAAGCAATGGCTCCAAAATTAAAGTTAAAGATTATTGGTATTCGACCAGGTGAAAAAATACATGAAATAATGTTTTCAAAAGATGATACACCAAATGTATTACAATTCAAAAAATACTATGTGATAGCTCCAAATACTATTTTTTATAAAACCCTTAGTACTTACCAAACAAATAAATCTAAAGAGCGCAGTAAAAAGATTAAAAATGATTTTGAATATAATTCGGGATCTAATAGTAAATTTTTATCTATAAAAGAAATTAGAAAATACAATCTCGAAGAAGTTTAATGATTCATTATAGTCAGCAAGCAATTGATAATCGTGACATTAATGAAGTTGCGAAGATTTTAAGATCAGATTTTATTACTACAGGTCCAACAGTTTCACTTTTTGAAAAAGCAATTTCTAAAAAAGTAAAATCAAAATTTGCAGTAGCAACAAATTCAGCGACAAGTGCATTACATATTTCATGTTTGGCTTTAGGACTAAAGGCTAATGATTGGGTGTGGACTTCTCCAAATAGTTTTGTAGCTAGTTCTAACAGTGCAATTTATTGTGGGGCAAAAATTGATTTTGTCGATATCGATCCAAAAACTTTTAATTTATCTGCAACTAAACTTGGCGACAAATTAAAAAAAACAAAAAAAAATAGATTACCCAAAATTGTTATTCCAGTCAGTTTTGCTGGTCAATCGTGTGAAATGGAAGAAATTAAAAAATTAAGTAAGATTTATAAATTTAAAATTCTTGAGGATGCATCACATTCATTAGGAGCTAAATACAAAAACAAACCAATTGGAAATGGAAAATATGCAGATATATCAGTATTTAGTTTCCATCCAGTAAAAATGATCACCACTGGAGAGGGTGGTATTGCAGTAACAAATAAAAATGAATTTTTCAAAAAATTATCCTTATTAAGATCTCATGGCATCAAAAGAAGCAAATCTAATTCAAAACCTCATTTTTATAAACAAGAAATACTTGGTTTTAATTATAGAATGACAGATTTTCAAGCTGCCTTAGGTATAAGCCAATTAAAAAAACTTAATAAATTTATATTAAAAAGAAAAGAGATATCTCTATTTTATAATAATAAATTAAAAAACTTACCAATAGATTTACCACACATATTAACTTCAAATATTTCATCTAATCATCTTTATGTAATAAAAATAAAAGGAAAAAATGCTAAAAAAAAAAGAAATGATCTAATAAAATATCTGGACAAATATAAAATTAATACCAATATTCATTACATCCCAATACACTTTCATCCTTACTATCAAAAAATTGGTTTCAAAAAAAAAACTTTTGATGCATGTGAAGATTATTACAGTAGAGCACTATCAATACCCATTCATCAAAAACTTAGCAAAAGTCAATTAAATTTAATAGTTGAAAAAATAGCAGACTTTTTCAGATAGGATAATTTTAATGAACAATTTTTTTATAGAATTTTTAAGGATCAACAAACCATTAATTCAAGCCTACAATAAAAAAAACAATTTTTTAATTGTAGACAGAGGAAAGGGACATTTTATTGCTGCTTTACATGCGTGTATTTTAGGTTCTGCAATAAATGAAAAACTTAAACTTAATCCTGTGATTTTAACAGATTCGTTTCCAAATGATGATTTTTTAAAAGTATACAAAAGTTTTGGGTATTCATTATTTAAAATTGGGTTTAGATATAAATATGTTCTATTAAATTTATTAATTTTTTTTAATAGTGTTTTGCTAACTTTCAAAGGAATCTATTTTATAAAAAAATTTTCTTTTCATTATTTCATAAATAAATTTAGTGTTGATGATATTTTTATTGGAGATTTAATATATGATTCTTATATAAGATATGGCCAACGATTTGCTAATCCTAAAGTAGATCTAAAATTCATTAATATTTTATTTACCTCAATTTATAGAACTTTAAATTTAATTAGTTATTTTAAGAAATATAAACCAAAACTTGTAGTTATTGCAACTCAATCGTACGCAAATAGTCATGGTATCTCTCTAAAAATTTGTGTGAAAAAAAATATTAAAGTCTTAGAACCTTATTTTGAAAGTCACGAACGCGAATATAGATTGAGAACATATAGCCAAAAAAAAATAGAATATGGTTATCAGAATATATTTGATAAAGATTTTAAAAAGAATGTGCTCAATAATAAAAAGATAAAAGAAAAAACAATAGATGTGTTTTTAAAAAAAAGAAAACTAGGTAAAATTAATACTAGTTATACTGGATTGATAGATTTAAAATATTCAAGCAAAAGTAAAGTGAAATGGAACAAAAAAAAATTACTTAATTATTTTAAGCTCAAAAACTTTGAACCAAAAAAAATTGTTCTGATAGCTCCGCATGCTTTTACGGACGCACCACATTGCAGAGGAACTATTTTTGCGTTTAGAGATTATTATCAGCAGGTAACTGAAACGTTAAATTTTATTAACCAAAATTTTTCTGGGGAAATTTTGTGGATAGTGCGACCTCACCCAACGAGTATATATGCATATGGAGAAGGTGGCATTGTAAAGAAATTAGTTAATGGGTTAAAAAACCCATTAATACAGTTATGCCCCAATAATATTAATACTGATAATATTTTAGATTTAATAGATGTGGTTATAACGGGACGTGGAACCATAGGTTTAGAGGCAGTTATTAAAGGAAAAAGCTGTATAATAGCTGGAGCTGCGTCATATTCTGGTCTAGGTTTGGTATTAGAATCTCATGATAAAAATAGTTATTTTAAAAGAATATTAAAGATAAAAGAAATTAAAAAAATTAAGAAAGACAAAATCTTACTTGCAAAAAAAACATTATATTATTTTGACACCAAAAAAATTGAACTTAGAGAGAGTAAAATTATGAATACTAAGGTGCGTTTATTTAGGAATAACCAAGAAAAAGTATTTTCTACAAGTTTTATTAAATCAATAAAAGATATTGGTTTTAAAAATGATCCACTTTATAGAGATTTATTAAAGATTATTTAAAAAATGAGTAAAATAAAAATATTAGATTGCACTTTAAGAGATGGTGGTTATTACAATAATTGGGATTTTTCCAACAAATTAATATCAAAATATTTGAATTCAATGTCATCATGTGGTGTGGAGTATGTTGAGTTAGGATTTAGATCATTTGAAAGCAACACTTTTAAAGGTGCCTGTGCATATGCCCAAGATGAATTTTTAAATAGTTTAAAGATCCCAAGAAATTTGAAAGTTGCAGTAATGATAAATGTATCAGAACTATTAAATTATAAGACAAAAAATCCTTTACAAAATATCAAAATACTTTTTAAAAAAAATAAAAATTCATTAGTTAAATTAGTCAGACTAGCCTGTCATTATCATGAAGTTGAAAAAATATTAGTTGTTGCCAGTTGGTTAAAAAAACAGAAATATAAAGTTGCAATCAACCTTATGCAAATTGATCAAAGATCTGACCAAGAAATTGAAACTATTGGCAAAATTTTAAAAAAAGATTTTATCGATATTTTGTATTTTGCAGATAGCATGGGTGGTCTAGAAACAATCAATATAGGTAAAATAATCAATCTATTAAAAAAAAACTGGAATGGAGATTTAGGAATTCACACGCATGACAACATGAGCAGAGCAATAGAAAATACTAACGCGGCTGTCAAAGCAGGTGTGAAGTGGATAGATAGTACTGTTATGGGAATGGGAAGAGGACCAGGTAATGCCAAAACAGAATATATAGTTTTACAGTATAAAGATTATATAAATAGAAAAATAAACTTAATTCCATTATTAAACACAATTGATCAAGAGTTTAAGCCACTGAAGGATAAATATAATTGGGGAACAAATCCCTTCTATTTTTTATCAGGAATGCACGGAATTCATCCAACATTTATACAGGGAATGTTAAGTGATACTAGATTTAGCAACGAAGACATGCTTTCCGTAATAGACCATTTAAAAAAAATTGGTGGACAAAAATTTAATAAAAATTTATTAGATATAGATAAAAGAATGTATTATGGTAAATGCTCGGGTACATGGCGACCTTCAGAAAAAATTAAAAATAAAGAAGTTTTAATATTAGGCACAGGACCAGGTGTAGAAAATCACAAGAAATCAATTGAAAATTATATAAGCAAAAAAAAACCATTTGTAATTGGTCTAAATACTCAAAAAAGTATAAATGAAAATTTAATAAATATTAGAGCGACATGTAATGCATTTCGTTTACTGACTGATAGAAAAAAATATAAATCAATTAAAAAACCAATTGTTCTACCGTTAAAAAGACTTCCAAAAGAAATAAAAAATTATTTATCATCAAATAAATTATTGGATTTTGGATTGCAAGTGGTTCCAAAAAAATTTCATTTTTCTAGCAATTATGCAGTTGTACCTAATTCATTAGTAATTTCTTACGCACTAGCTATTGCTAGTTCTGGAAAAGCATCAAGAATACTTTTAGCTGGATTTGATGGATATCCATCAGATGATCCTAGAAGAATAGAAATGGATGAAATTTTTAATTTATTTCAATCTTTCAATTCAAAAACAAAAATCACAAGTATTACTCCCACCAGGTATAAGATTAGTTCAACATCAATTTATGCACTTTAATTTATTTGAATCATTATGAGTTTTATTGTTGTCATTCCTGCGAGGTATAGATCTGGAAGACTTCCGGGCAAACCTTTGATTAAGATCAAAGGAGTACCAATGATTATTAGGACCTTCCATCAATGCTTAAAAGCAGTAGAGAGAAAAAAAATTTATGTTGCCACTGACGATATAAGAATTAAAGATTTATGTACTAGTAATAATATTCAAACAGTCATAACATCTAAAAAATGTCTAACAGGAACTGATAGAATAGCTGAAGTATCAAAAAAAATTAAAGTTGAGAACTATATAAATGTTCAAGGAGATGAGCCGATATTTAACCCAAATGACATTAAAAAATTAATCAAATATACTAAAAAGTATAAAAACTTAATCATAAACGGATACTGTAAAATTGATGATAAAAAATTATTTAAAAGTGGCAATATTCCCAAAGTAGTATTCAGTAATAATGGAAAATTGTTATATATGAGCCGAGCGGGCATCCCAACAACGAAAAAATTAGAGTTTAAATCAGCATGGAGACAAGTTTGCGCTTACTCTATCCCATATAATGCTTTACAGTCTTTTTCAGATCATGGTAAAAAAACCAAGCTTGAAAAACTTGAGGATTGTGAATTGTTAAGATTTTTAGAACTAGGCTATGAGATAAAAATGATAAAAATGAGTGAAAGATCAATATCGATAGACGTAAAAGAGGATTTAAAAAAAATACAAAAGTTTATTAAGTAAAAATGCTAAAATCACCTTTCACACCTAAACATCCTCGCGATTTTAGAATATTAATTTTTTATCCAAACCTGCATATGAGTGCACTGATGCCACAATCAGTTGGAATATTTACAGCACTACTTAAAAAAGAAGGCTATCCACTAGATCTTTTTGATTGTACCTATTATCAAGATATTGATTCTTTGACGATTGGAAAAAATACCAATGAAGAAAAAGTTGAGAATAGAAACGTTCATAAGTATGACAATAAAGAATGGAATGAAAAAGGTGTAAAACCAAAAAATGGTATTGTTGAAGCCTTTAAAAAAAAAGTATCTACTTTTCAGCCAGATTTAATTTTAGTTTCAGTTCTTGAAAGTACTTACTATTTAGCAATAGATTTACTTAAATCTATCCCTGAAAAAGATAGAAAATTTAAAACACTTTTTGGAGGAGTATTTGCAACTTACGCAGCAGATAAAATTATTAAAAATGATTTTGTTGATTATGTTTGTAGAGGCGAAGGTGAAGGTGCGGTAGTAGAAATGGCAAATGCACTGTGCTCAGGTGGTAGAATTGATCAAATTAAAAATTTAACCATTAAAGGTGAAGGAAATATTTATAGAAATGGTATGCGCCCACCTATTGACATAGATACAGTGCCAATACCTGATTGGGATTTATTTGAATCTGGAAGCTTGTATAGACCGATGCAAGGACAGATATGGAGAGCCGTTGGACTAGAAACGCAACGAGGATGTCCTTACACTTGTACGTTCTGTAATTCACCATCAAATAATGTTGAATATAAAGCAGAGACAGGTGGAAAATTTCATAGGAAAAAAAGTATAACAAGACTTAAAAAAGAATTAGATTTTTTAGTTAAAAAATATGACCCTAACCTGATCTATTTTGTAGTTGATACATTTTTGGCAATGTCCAATCGAGAGTTTGATGAATTAAAAGAGCTTTATTCAGATTATAAAATTCCTTTTTGGATGAATACGCGTGCAGAGACTATCAATGAATATAGGGCTGCTGGATTAGAAGAAATGAATATGCTTAGAATGAATATTGGAATAGAACATGGAAATTATGAATATCGACGAAATTACCTTAAAAGAAATGTTAAAGATGAAGTTCAAATAAGAGCCTTTGAAATAGCTGCAGAACATAAGTATGCATCATGTGCCAATAGTATTATTGGAATGCCAGATGAAACTAGAGATTTAATATTTGACACAATAAATTTCGTTAGAAAACTTCCCGATAATATAGATGCTACCGGAGCTTTTATATTTGCACCCTATCATGGTACACCACTAAGAGATTTAGCTATTAAAAAAGGATACATTAAAGATGAAGAAATTTGCTCTCTATCAAATACAAGTGAAAGCATGTTAAGAATGCCAACAATTTCAAAAGATGAACTTATGGGTTTAGCTAAAGTTTTTAGCCTATATACAAAATTCCCAAAAGAAAGATGGCCAGAAATAAAGATTGCTGAAAAATCTGACACTGAGGGAAATTTAATGATGTCCAAATTAGGAAAAGAATTTGATGATACATATAGAATCAATGCCTCTGGTGCAGATTTACATGATTAAGCTTTCAATATAATTTGTATTTTTTAATCTCCACTGGTATAAAAAAAATATATGGAATTTTTAGTCAATTTTTTAATTAAAAAACCTTTATTTTTAAATATAATGTTTCTGACAGTGGCAGGAACAGTCATGAGACAATCATTGGTGATTGTTGGTCAAAGATGGGCAAATACATATCATCATTTAGGAACTTATATTTTACTGCCAAGTATTGCTTTTGTTCTTACCTCAGTAATTAGAGGTGATTTAGCATTATCATTAGGAATGGTGGGAGCCCTATCAATAGTAAGATTTAGAAATCCAGTTAAAAGTCCTTTTGAACTTATAATGTTTTTTGCTCTTTTAACTCTAGGTGTTACTTGTAACGTTTCTTTAGAATTGTCATTTAAACTTTTTTTATTAGTTGTATTAGTGATATTTGGAATAAAAATAGCAGATAGATTTTTTTCAATCTTTAATATAAGTATCTTTCAATACTCTTTTGGTGATGGTAATTTGGCTCATACCCTTGAATTAAATACCTCTGAAGAAATTGATAATATATTACAAAGTAAGAACGTTATATATTTCTTTTTTGACAAAGAAAAAAACATCTATTCTTATAGATTGGTTTTTAAAAATCAGAAAGAACTATTAGATTATCAAAATTTATTAAAAAAAGAAAAAAGAGTACTAAGTATTAGAGCTGATATGCAGTCATGATAAAATTATATGAAAAAAACTCAACTTATAATATTTTTTATTTCTTTAAGCATCATTTCATATTTAATTTTAAACATTTCTAAAAAACAAAATATAACTCATTACAAAAATGAGAAATTTTGTACTGATCTAAATTATAAAGATAGTTTATTTCTACAACCTCAAAATTTCTCTAGTTTTAACATAGACATAGAGTTTTATTCTGACAAAAAGTGGAACGAAAGAATATTTAAAGACGAAATTCAGGCTGTTAAAAATAGAGAAAATTCTGGTTTTCACATGAAATTTTATACTTCAAAAAAAAGAAATAAAGCAATTATAAATTTTAGCATTCCTGGAAAACTTAATTGTAAACTTGAGGGCACTATTAGACCACATGGAGACCTTTATGACCATAGAACCAAAACTCAAACAACTTTGGTAAATCAAAATTATCTTCCTAGTTTAAATATAAATTTAAAGAAAGGACATATATTTGGAATAACTAAATTTATTTTGTTTAAGCCACTGACTAGAAATGATGAAAATGAGATAATAATAACCTCTATCATAAATGAGTTAAAATTTTTAGCACCAAGATCCACTTTTATCAATGCGTCTTACAAAGGAAAAGTACAAAAATTTATTTTTCAAGAAAAAATTGTAAAAGAATTTTTAGAACATAATTCTCTAAGAGAAGGTCCACTATACCAAGGAGATGAGAGGTTTATATGGTGGGACAATTATGAAACAATAAATTTATCGAGGCACAAATTGAGAAACACAAGTTGGGCAATAAAAACAAAACTTAATACATCTATTGCTGAATATGGACTTTCAATATTAAATCAGTTTAATCAATATTTTAATATAGAGGATAATACTCATAATAACGCCATTGATTATTATACTATTGGAAAAAAAATAGATAAAAAAAATTTTGAAAGTTTAAAAATTTTTGACTCTTTAATGTATGCTTTTGAGGCAGAACATGGGTTGGGAAGAGATGACAGAAGATTTTATTTTGATCCAATGACACAAAATTTTTTACCAATATACTATGACGGGATGGCAAGAATTCTAATAGAGGGACAAGTAAATAAAAGTCAATTTTTTAAAAATAAAATAGACCCAAAAAAATTAAAAAAAGGTGGTAAAGTTTTACCGTCAGCAATGGATGGTGCTGAAGGCGCAATAAGTTTGATGCAAAATTTAAAAATAGAAAAATTAACTGAATTATTAGTTAAAAGAGGACTAATTATTAATTATAAAAAAGTTAATGACATTAAAGAAAACATTATTTTTAATCTAGAAAGTCTTAAAAATTTTAACAACAAAAGAATTTTTAATGTTTCTATAGATTTAAAGAGAAATACCTTTATGGAAAATAAAGATAAATTTAATAAAAAT
>Ga0114997_10004585_pt1 | contig 10660 bp, 9 predicted proteins | sample ArcticOcean_MG_C_2_FD_87045 | JGI IMG/M metagenome (GOLD analysis project Ga0114997, IMG submission 87045) | Marine microbial communities from western Arctic Ocean - ArcticOcean_MG_CB4_136 | ecosystem: Environmental > Aquatic > Marine > Oceanic | place: Arctic Ocean: Canada Basin | collected... | reverse complement strand
GATTATGTTTGATTATGTTTGATTATGTTTGATTATGTTTGATTATGTTTGATTATGTTTGATTATGTTTTTTTAATTATGTTTTTTTTATTATGTTTTTTTTTAATTTTTACACCCATTTGTCTTGCTTTACGCTGTAGTCTGTATTTTTTGAAATGAACAGTTAATTCATTTAATTCATTTAACCACATTGTTTCTATAGTTGTATGTTTCAATATTTCTAAATCTTTCATTTTCTCGTCTTTCTCTTTCAATAATTTATCCATATTTTCCTCTTCAACTTGTTCAATTCGCATTGTTCTTAAATATTTATACTCTGGGTCATTATCCAATACATCATAATTTCGCGTTTTCAATAATTCAATAACCATTTCCTTTTTCATTTTTCTTAAATCAATAATATTATCGCATTGTTCTAATATAAATTTAGCCTTGTTTGTTAATTTTTTAACAATATATTCCATATTTTTTATCATATAATCTTTTCTTTCGGAATATTTTGTCAATCTTATTACATAATAATCTTCAATAATATCATACACATTTTTATATTTTTTCAAATTATGGTTGGCCGTAAATAAATTCATATTTGTCAAACTTTTTGTTGTTGTTAAATTAAGAGTTTTTTCCAACATATTTACGTGTTCATTAAATTTTTTTGATACTAAATTCGGTAATACACCCGGATAAAATTTAATTGTAAAATCAATAATAACATCTGTGCACAAATCAATCTTTTTCTTAATTATTGGTATTTTCTTTTTTCCATTTTTTGATTTGTCCGACATTAAATATTCTAAAAATTCATTATAATCAGTTGTCCACGTACCTATTGGCAATTCTGTGATTTTAACAGTGTCTGAATTTATAATTTTATATTTCCCCTTAATTAAATATTTTTGCGAATGCTCATAATTTTTAATAACTGTTCCCGTAAAACCTTCATAATATGGATGCAATTCTATATTAGGTTTATTCTCAATTTTATTTTTTATATATGTTGTAACCTCATTAAGATTGTAAGACAATCCTTCATAACTAAACCCAGTACCGATACCTTTCCCCCCATTTATCAATACATATGGGATAATTGGCATATAAAAGTCTGGTTCAACAATTAGACCATCGTCATCTTGATAATTTAATATCGCTCTATCTTCTTCTCTAAAAATAAATTTCGTAATTGTATTTAATGCTGTGAAAATATACCTTTCACTTGCGTGATCTTTGCCACCCATCAATCTTGTACCAAATTGACCATTTGGCATTAATACGTTAACATTATTTGAACCAACATATTCTTGAGCCATACCGATTATTCCTTTGATTAAACTCATTTCCCCGTGATGATAACCGGAATGTTCGCTGACATATCCAGCCAACTGTGCCACTTTAATTTCATTCACTAAATTTCTTTTAAAACAAGAGAATAGGATTTTTCTAATGCTAATTTTTAACCCATCCACCATACTAGGTATTGACCGATCGCAGTCATATTTTGAGAAATGAATCATTTCTCTATCAACAAAATCTGTATATGAAATTTGTTTTTTATCTATTTCTAAAACATTATCTTTATCATAATTTCCCAACCATTTTTTTCTATCATCCGCCCTTGTTTTATCAAACACTTTGGCTATAGCATCTCTACAAGTGTCACCATATTTAAAAGTTACTAACTTCTTCTTTTTAAAATATTCTTTAAATTCTTTTGCAGAACTCGTACCGAGTCCTTTAAAATATTTAATTTTCCACCCTTTACCATTATTATTATTATCTCTCCACTTATGATATTTGCTTTCAGTATAGAAAGATAATTCCCGGCTTCCTTTTTTTGCTTTTAATATTGGCGTATTCATAAAACCGATGAACCCATCCAATTCAATTAACTCTGGCCATTGTGTTTGGAACATATTAATACATAATCCCTTGATATGCGAACCATCTAAATCTTGATCTGTCATAAAAAGCACTCTACCATATCTTAAATATTTGTTAACTTTTTCTTGAGTATCATATTTCTTCCCAGTCTCTAATCCTAAAATCTTTTTAATATTTGTTATTTCAACATTGCTATTTATTCTTGTTTGGGAGATGTCCCGAGTATTCAATGGTTTTCCTTTTAATGGAAATACACCCCAAAAATTACGGTCTTCTTTACTCAACCCCGATACAATTCCAGCTTTTGCCGAATCACCTTCCGCCAAAATTAAAGTACATTTGTCACTATATATGCTCCCAGCTTTATTTGCATCCATTAATTTTGGTAGACCTCTGATATTATTTGTTTTGCGACCATCACCTTTCTTCGCTGCTTTATTTGCCTTTACTTCATTTAAATTAATTGCCGCTTCCATAACACCCATTTTTGCCAATTTATCAATAAATTTATCCGATATTTCGCATTTTGAACCAAATTTTGCAACTGGTGTATTCATTGTTTCTTTCGTCTGACTATCAAATGCTGGGTTTTCAATCACGCAATTCAAAAACAACATCAATTGTTCCTTAACTGTGATTGGTTTTACCTTTATTTTCTTTTTCTTGTCAATATAAGCCACCATTTTCTTTACAATCTGGTTCATCACATATTCAATATGTTTACCACCTTTTTTTGTATGAATACCATTTACAAATGACACGTGTGTAAACTCATCCAAAGGGCTTAAACATACACCATATTCCCACCGATCATTTGGTTTTTCATAAAGTCTTTTTGTTTCTGATTTTTGACCAATATACAAATCCAAATATTGTTCAAATGTTTTAGATGGGAATAACGAACCATTGAATTTCACCTTTACCGTTTTGTCTGTTACCGCTGAAATATCTAACGTTCTTTTTCTTAACAAAGAAAACATATCATCCGTCAACCCTTCCATACCAAATCGTTTGTAATCAGGTAACCACGATACTTTTGTATATGGTTTCGCGGTTGTTTTTGTTACCGTTGGTTTGCATATTTTACCCAAATTATTTTCAAAGCGTTGTGTATATTTTAGTTTCCTAATGTGATCAACCGTTTCAATTTCGCCCCATTTTGAATAAATTAGAACAAGTTTAAATCCAAATCCATTTTTACCACCAACAATTTTCTTCTCGGATTTATCATAATTTGATCCCGTCCTCAAATGACCAAATATCATTTCGGGAATCCATATACTATATTCAGGATGTTTAGCAATATCAATACCATTACCATCATTATACATTGTAATTACCCCAGTTTTCTTATCTATTGTAATTTCAATGTTTTTAACGGGAATGATTTTTTTCTCACCTTTTTTTATTTTTTCATTCAAGCGGATTTGATGATCGCGACAATTCACGATACCCTCGTCAAAACATTTATAAAACCCCGCTGTCCAAGTATATTTATTCCATTCCATTCTCCCTTCAGAATTTAACAACCAATTTTCTTCTTCATCCGGTTCAATACTACCAATATATGTATCCGGTGCATCTAAAATATGTTCTATATCTGTCTTTTTCTGATATTTTTTAGCAAGTGCCATTTTGGTTTTATCTGATTTGGTTTCAGACATTTTAAAAATAATAATAATATTCTTTTTAAATATTATTTTTAAATCAATTTAATTCGCGTTCATTTAGAAATACTTATTTTTTTTTCTTTTAATAATATATATAATGACTGGTAAAAATTGGAAACGTGCTGCTGATGGAGGTGTTATTGTCGCTGGTAAAAAATTCGCTGCGTTAGTTGGGTCTCGTGCTCAAGTTTGGCACGGTACTGCCTACAAAACAAACCCTGGCAAAAAAGCTCTTACTAAAAAGCATCTTATGCAAAAAAAAGACGGAAAAATTGTTTCACGCAAGAAGAGTCAAACCGCCAAGAGACAAAAACATCTTGGCAAATATATCGATCTCGCACGAAGAAACAAGGGTAAAAAATTCCAAAAAATGAAAAAAGGTATGGTTGGTAAGACGATGAAAAAACGCAAAAGTAAAAAGAGACGCCGCAGACGCCGATAAATTTAATAAATCCGCGGTTTTATTCTCCATTTTTCTTTCAAATATATTGCATAATTTGTCATTGATTCCGCCAATTCTAATCTATTTGCAATTATAAATACTGCATCAAGATCTGCATCAAGATCTGCATCAAGATCTGCCTGTTGTAATAAATGTTGTCTATAATATAATTTGGTGAGTTTGTATACCTGATAATGCAACTAATTATAAAGATACAATGACATCTTTAAAATACATTTATTAAATAAATTTTTATATGAAAATTTATTCAATTTTATTCAATTTTATTCAAATTTATTCAATTTTATTCAATTTTATTCAAATTTATTAATCACATCCTGTATCACATCCATAAAATAAGTTTTATTCACAACCAATTCATTTTTTTTGTCTTTCAAATGTTGACAATATTTTTTATACAAATTTATATTTGTTATTTCATTTAAATCGCAATTTTTTTTAATTTCTTCAATTGTATTTTTTATCGTTTCTTTCTTATTCCATAATACACAGCTATGGTTAATCATATATTTATTATTTATTATCTTAATATACGGATAAAAATATTCAATCAAAAACGTTATTTCTATCTCGGAAGAGGTTTTAATACCCGTTTTTTGTTTAAAGAAATAAAAGATTTCACTTATTTCAATCATTTCATTTGTCTCTTCTTGTATACATTCTTTCCAAAAACTATTAAAATGGCGCGCAATTATAAGTTTATCCGAGAAAATATTCAAATAATTTTGGTCTTTAAATTTAATTTTTTTATAGGTTTCGTTAAATTCTTTAAAAAAGTTTTTATTGATTTTAAAAATACAAGGAATGTTTTCTTCTATTAAAAATAATTTCCATATATAGTACAATTCATTTTCAGTTATTTTCTTGGCCTCGCTATCAACAATATATTTGTATATAAACTTTTCTAAAATATCCTTTTTTGTATTGTTTTTAAAATATAATATTTTCTTTTTATCTTCAACCTTATCTTTCAAATATTCTTCCGAATTATCATATCGTTGCGAATAATGTATCGCAATTGAAACAATATTTAATACATTTTGATCCAAGAAATGCTGCCAAAACCCCTTGTTTTTAATTGATTTTTTAAAGTCTAAAATTCTCGTATTGTCCAATTCTTTTATTTTTTTTATATCATAATAAATATTGTTGATTATATCATAATTATAATAATCTTTAAAACAATTGTTAATATGCTCTAAAAAAATTTTATATGAACTTCTCGTAATATAAGACGTTTTGCTATTTTTTTTTAAAATATTATCACCCAATATACACAAAAAATATTTAGCTTCCGATTTTGTTTTAAATAAAACTGGATAAAGATAGTTAATAATATTTTGTATAGTACTTGATTCGGGGATTCCAGACCCAAAAACATTTAATTTTATTTCTTTAATTATTATATCTTTTATCATTTGTTTTTTGGACAATAATAATTTATTTTTTGAAACCTCGCTCAACACAAAATATAATAATTCGTCCTCGCTTATTAAAGAATAATTCAAATTATCATATTTAATATAAGTATCGGTTTCTTTTATATAATAATGTTCATCGTTTAAAAAATAATTTATAAAATTTGTTTGTTCTATTTTTATTTTATTCTTATCTAATTCCTTTTTCCAACACACAACTTCTATTGGTAATCTATTGCAAATAAAACTTGTAATTTTATCACATACTTCTTTATTATGTCTATTTTCTTCAAAAAGATTTAATAGCTGTTGAACAGATTTATTCATACTATATTATTTGTTTTTTTTATTTTAAACGCATTTTATAAGTTTTTTTTATATATTAGTATTTAAAGATTATATTCAAAAATTTAATATATGAGTTCAAAAAATGTGTTAGAAATAAAAACAGTTCAAATAGCCCCATTCAGAACATTAATGACGGCATTAAAAGATATATTGCTTGAAACAAATATAACTTTTCAAAAAGACGGTATGCGTATTATAAATATGGATAAATCGCATACTATTTTGGCACATTTATTTCTCGATGCGGAAAAATTTGAATATTATTATTGCAAGTATCCAAAAATTGTTATAGGTGTTAATATGTTTCAGCTTTTCAAATTAATCAATTCAATTGATAACGATGATACATTAACTATTTATATTGAAGAATCTGAATACTCCGACGGAATTGTAAACTATCTTGGATTAAAATTTGAAAATGGTAATATTCAACAATCTAAAAACCAAAAACTAAAATTAATTGAACCCGACGAAGAAGAACTTGAATTACCAAGTGTACAATTTTCTTCGGTTATTAATTTACCATCCAGTGATTTTCAAAAAATTATTCGCGACCTTTCCAATATTTCCGAAAGATTGGAAATAAAATCGGTTGGGAATGAACTTATTTTTAAATGCCAAGGTCCTTTTGCAAATTGCGAATTAAGTCGCACTGAAATGGACGGTGTTACTGAATTTATACAAAAGCAAAATGATAGCACTATTATACAAGGGGAATTTTCTCTTAAAAATCTTGGATACTTTATTAAATGTACCAATCTTTGCAATTCTATTGAAATGTATCTTGAAAATGATCTCCCGCTTATTGTCAAATATTCAGTTGCAAGTTTGGGAGATATCAAATTATGTTTGGCGCCACTACCGCCTTAACGAATTTTGAATCTAGTATTATATAAAATTATAGCAAATCCTATAACACATAATAAATTTTTTAAATGATCATATTTATTTTTTGTAAAACCTATTATAAATAATAAAGGACCCAATATTATTATATCAAATAAATAGATCATTTCTTTTGTTTTTTCATATTTATTATTACCCAAATAAATAATAAGTATTCCAATCATTATAAATAAAATATTTATTGGAAAAAACATTTGGTTTATACCAAAATAAATAAATATGGGCGATAAACCAACCAACATAGAATTATGATAAAATTTATTAATCATTATTAATTAATTTTAAAAAAAAATTCGCTTTATAACACATTATTTTGTATATGATTTGATAAAAATACTATTTTTTCTTTTGTTTTTGTAACAAGTGTTAAAAATATTAATGCAAATGCGACAGTGGTGCCTATCAGGGTTTCTCCATCTTTAGATTTCCAATTTAGTTTGTATTTATCGGTATAATGAAACATAAACGGTATTATATTTGTCACTTTTCTGATATAATAAATTAGTATTACAATTATTATCATTTCTATTAGAATTTTTGCAAATATTATTATTTTTGCATCACTTTTTTGTAAAACAAATGAAAGTTTATTAAATATACTTGCTATTAACAATGAGAAAAAACCAACTTCCATAGAACTTTGCCCCATATCTAATATTTTTTCAAATCTAATGTGTCCAAATTCAAATAAACTTGTAAATATTGTCATTATATAATATATAATATTTTTAATAATCGGGTTTATGTTTTTTAAATATACATCCATGAAATGGTAAATTTTCAATTTCATTGATTTTCTTTACGTTTTGATGTTTTAATGTGGACAACCATATTTTTAAAATACAGAACGATTTTTTTGGTGAAACTGTAATTCCCGTAATACTATTTAATAATTCTTGATCTTTTGATAATGTATCACCAGTTAACAGGTAAGATATATTTTTCCAAACAGAAGCTATATTCTTATTTGAAATTTTAAATGAAAAACACCCCCCTTCGCAATTTTTTGGATCCTCCCACATAGGCAATATATCTTTTCTCATCAAAAATAACATACAATTCTTAATTAATTGATCCGGTAAACTATTATTTAATGCAATAATGTCTTCCGCCGATTGAATCTTACATATCTTTATATAACTTTTTAATGACCAATTAGTGTCATGTGGTAAATGCGCCCATAAAACCCATTTATCATATAAGATATGTTTTTCTTCAGAGTTTTCCATTTGGGAATGCTCCATTATAATAAATATTATTTATTTTTCTTTAATATTTTTTATTAATACTTCTATGGTTAGTCTAATATTTCGTGTGTTAATTTATCTTTGTCTGTTTTTGTAATTTTAATCTTTTGTGTATTTGATAATTGCAACATTTCAACATCCTTCGTCATTATATTTAAAGAATAATTATAATTTAATGTCTCGTTAAAATCATATTTTAAAATATATTCTAAAAATTGTTTCGTGAAAATTATGTTACCTTCAACAAAATATTTTTGTACAATATTTGTTAAATCCAACGGTTCACTATTTCTTCCATTTACAAGTTCTATATTCAAAAACAACTTGTCATCAATTAAAAATTTATCATTCATAAACTGTTCAATTTCTTCGGGCAATTTTTCAAATGTATTCTTTAAATCATTTAAGTTAACATCATTCATTTCTTTGAAAAATGATTTATATTTCATATATAATTTCACATCCTCAAAATTTTCATCTAGATTTTCATCTAGATTTTCATCTAGATTTTCATCTAGAATTTCATCTGGAATTTCATCATTCATTTTTATTTTATTATTTTGAATTATCATTTTTAAATCAATCTTTTTATTATTGGAATATATATATAAATTTATTTCTTCCTCCGATTCTTTATTTAATTTATTATACGTTAGACATTTTCTATATGTTTCATTTGAAATACGTTTTATTTTGTGATACTTTGATAAAATAATAAAACATTTACTCATTAATAAACTTTTTAAATCTTCTTTATTTTTAATTTCTCCCTTATTTATTTTATCCAATATTGATAGAAAAAATACAGAACAGTAAAATATTGAAATATAATATATCAATAAAAACATTTTATAATTATTATAAATATTAAATATTTAAATGTATTTATTTAAACATATTTTGCCAAACGTTGATCTCTAATTTGTGGCATATTAACATTCGTACCACTATATTCCGAATCCATACCACTATATTCCGATTCCATCTCAGCCGTACCACTATATTCCGAACCCATACCACTATATTCCGAACCCATACCAGCCATACCACTATATTCCGAATCCATCTCAGCCGTTTCATCCAATTTTAATTTATAAAATGGCTTCTTCTTTCGTTTTTTATTTCCGGTTTGTCCGTGATTTGATCCACCATCATGTCTACCAACGTGCTCGTGATATAAAACCAAATCGCGTCTAATATTTTCATCAGATTTATTTACATTTACCATCCTTCCTGATTTTGGATCTAAATTGAACACGAATAATAATAATGTAACTATTACTGTCATTAGAATAAATGGTATAAAAACTATTATCCAAGATAAAATTCCTAAACCTGCGTTACATAAATAATTTAGTATAAACGTAAAAACAATTGTTAATATCATTTTAACCAATGCGGTATTAAAAAACCCTTTAACCGTATCTATTAAAACTTGCGATATTGAAAAAATTAAATATATTAATGCTGGTGTGCAAATTGACCCTATCATAATTTATATATTATTAATATATAAATTATTCATTTCTTATTAAAAAATTATTGGCTTTTTGTTAACATAATGTCCTATAGTATCGCCAACCTCCTCGTCTTCTAAATATTCATATATATCTCCTACTTTATTATCATTGCCATAATATTTTTTCCCATCAACTTCTATTTCTTCAACCTCCTCTTCCTCCTCTTCAACCTCTTCCTCAACATCAACCTCTTCAACCGCATCCTCTTCAACAGCATCCTCCCCCGCTTCCTCAACATCAACCTCTTCAACCGCTTCCTCTGCTTCTTCAACCTCCTCTTCAACCTCTTCAACCGCTTCCTCTGCTTCTTCAACCTCTTCAACTGCTTCTTCAACTGCCTCTGCTTCAACTGCCTCTGCTTCAACTGCCTCTGCTTCTTCAACTGCCTCTGCTTCTTCAACTGCCTCTGCTTCTTCAACTGCTTCTTCAACTGCTTCTTCAACTGCTTCAACTGCTTCTTCAACTGCCTCAACTGCCTCTTCAACTGCTTCTTCAACTGCTTCTTCAACTGCCTCTGCTTCTTCAACTGCCTCTGCTTCTTCAACTGCCTCAACTTCTTCTTCCGCTTCTTCAACTGCCTCAACTGCCTCTTCAACTGCCTCAACTGCCTCTTCAACCTCTTCAACCTCTTCAACCTCTTCAACTTCTTCTTCCGCTTCTTCAACTGCTTCTTCAACTGCATCGTCATCCGTTGAAGAACCATCGTCAATGGTGTCAATATTGTTTTTTTGTAAAATCAATGCACCGTGTAAATAACCTGGGGTTTCATTATCATCTTCCACCACATCGTTATTTCTTGCAATCTCAGCTGGTCCCAAATCTTCGTCATTTTTTGCAAAAAGACAATATTGTTTCATAATAGGATTTTCATTGTCGCTTTCATTATCGCTTTCATTATCGCTTTCATTATCGCTTTCATCCATAAAATTGTGTAAATTAAATGAACCCATTGCCGATTTCATATTTTCAATTTGTTTTTTTCGCTTCAATTCTAAATCATTTTCTATTTCTTTAACAATATCTTCTTCACTAATTATATTATTATTGTCCGTCTTCTCCAAAACTACTAATTTAATTTTAGTTTCCATTTTAGTTTCCATAGGTTCCATTGGTTCCATTTTAATTTCCCTATATTTAGATAATTCATTTTTTAATTTAATATTTTCATTTTTTAATTTAATATTTTCATTTTTTAATTTAATATTTT
>Ga0114997_10004584_pt1 | contig 10663 bp, 8 predicted proteins | sample ArcticOcean_MG_C_2_FD_87045 | JGI IMG/M metagenome (GOLD analysis project Ga0114997, IMG submission 87045) | Marine microbial communities from western Arctic Ocean - ArcticOcean_MG_CB4_136 | ecosystem: Environmental > Aquatic > Marine > Oceanic | place: Arctic Ocean: Canada Basin | collected... | reverse complement strand
CAAATTCCCGTTTCTCTTCGTCCGTTCGTTCGTATTCGTCCTTCTGTCTCGATGATGACGACGACGTTTCTTCTCGGTTTCGGTATAAACTGTCCTCTCTCTCCATCCTTTTTTACATATGTTATTAGAGATATCTAAACTCTTGTTTAACGAACAACAACAAACACGCCAATTGCAAATCTCTCTCTCTCTCTCTCTCTCTCTCCTACTGTACGATCGTTCGATGTGGAAATTCCCAAACGCAGAAGCAGTACAGCAGCAGAATGATAAGAGTTGTTGCTGTCGTCGTCGACGTCGTCGGCCGAGTAGTGCGGCGTGTGAGGCGGCGCGTGAGTGTGGCTGTAAAGAAAAGTGCAGAATTTTTTCCTTCTTTTTTTCCCAAAAATGAAGTGAACCTTATCCACTTTCACTTTTCCCCTTAAAAATAGAGAACACCTTAAAGGAGGAGGAGCGGAAACGATGACAACAACAACAACAACAACAACAACACCGATGATGATACAAAAAGCAATGTTTGGCACGGCCTCCACGCGAACGACTTCCTCCTCTTCTACTACTACTTCTTCTTCTTCTTCTTCGAGGAAGGTGACGACGACGACGAAAAAGATGATGATGATGATGACGGCGAAGAAGACGACACCCTCATCATCAAAAAACAGACGACGACAAAACGGAACCGCCGCGGCGGCAGACAGTGGGAACAAGAACATCTCCGACGTGGCTGCTTTAGATGGATTAATCAATCAACTTTTGAACGCGCACGGAGAGAGCGACGATATGTTGCAAAAAGTGTGCATAGAAAACATCATGGCGTTTGACCAACAGATGTGGTTACGAATGGCCTCGAGAATCGATAACGTCAACACGGACGAAGAGAAAGACGCGATTGCAGACGTCATGTCGAAGTGCATGAAAATTATCGAAGCGACGTTGAAGAAGGCGGAAGAGACGATCGATCGGTCCTCGGAACAGTTGCAACGCATAATATCCGCGGCGGCGGATCAAACGACCATGGAGTTTGACGTGCCGCTGAAATCAGACGCGTTGAGACGCATGGAAGCGGAAATTAAGAATTGCACGGTCGATGAAGGCATGTTGAACACGACGTACGCGTGGATTCGAAAGTCAGACGAGGATAAAATGGACGGAATGGTGCACATTTTGCAAAAGTTTTTACAAGTGTACGCCGCCGGGGAGTTGAACAAGAATAAGGCTCCGTTAGACGAGTTGTTGGGGTGTTCAAACACGGACGACTGGCCCGTGGTGTTTCAAAAGTTAGTCAACGAAGGTTACGGGGAAGTCGCGTTTACAAAAGAACTTCAACAAAGGATGGAAGAGGTCGTTTTAGGATTGACCAATGGCAGCTACGCGCAAAGAGTGCAGGCCGAATATTTGAAGGAAGTGGAAGAGCGTTCCAAGGAGTATTTCAAGCAAGTTTAATATTTCAAGGCTCGGTTTAGACTATATGATACACTATTAATCATCTTGTGCGCGTGTTTACAATAACGTGGAAACGGTTTTTATTCTAATGCGTTCGTTTTCTAAAACTATTCTTTGTCTTCGTCTTCTTCTTTGGAAAATTTCCGTCCTTCGAGCTGTAAAAGTAGCGAGTTCACCATCACGCCGATGGAGCTCACGCCCATCACAGCACCTGCAACGCTCGGAGTGAGTGCGAGTCCGTAGGCAGGTAAAAGTGCACCGGCTGCGATGGGAATACCCACGATGTTATAGCCGAACGCCCACGCCAAATTTTGTTTGATTTTACCAAACGTCTTCGCGGACAAATCGATGGCGTCTACGACTTGCGGTAACCGATTCCCGAGAAGAACAATCGATGCAACTTCGGAAGCAGCGCCTACGCCGGAAGCCATCGCTATGCCGACATTTGCTGCGGCTAACGCAGCAGTATCATTGATTCCATCACCAACCATAGCGACACATTTACCAGATTTTTGTAAGTTTTCGACAAACTCAGCTTTTTGTTCTGGGCGGACGTCTCCGTAGACATTCTTGGGATCAATGCCAATTGATTTTGCAATCGCATCGGCGGTTTCTTGACGATCCCCGGATAGAATGATGATTTCAAAGTTCTTGTTCTTTAACCTTCGAAGTCGTTCGATTGTCATTTTGGCGTTTGATCTGAGTTTATCGCGAATCTCAAAAACTCCAGCCATTTTACCGTCAACGGAAACGCACACCGTGGTTGATCCGTTTTCGTTCGAACGTTTGAAAGCATCTTCGAGTTCAGGTGGGAACGCAGACGATTTTAACGACGATTCGACAAACTCTTTAGTACCGATGACTATCTTCTTCCCATTTACGGTTCCAAAAGCACCCAATCCCGGCTCTTGTTTGAAAGAATCCTCCGCGCACTCGTACGTTTTGTTGCCGTTCTGTGATGCTCTTTTATTCACCGCAACCGCTAACGGGTGCGTCGAATTTCGCTCTACCGCAGCAGCGAGGGATAAAACTTCATTCTCGCTCGTCAAATTTGACGTCGTGAGTTTTTCAACCGTTGGTTTACCCACAGTGAGGGTTCCGGTTTTATCAAAAACGATGACGTCCAAGTCGTTTGCTCTTTCTAAAACATCTCCACCTCGAATCAAAAGACCATTGCGCGCACCTAACGCCGTTCCAACTAAAACTGCAGTCGGAGTAGCGAGTCCTAAAGCACATGGACAGGCAACTACTAGCACGGAAGCCGCTAGTTGCGCTGCAATCAGTACTGGGGCGTTCACAGTTGCCGCAGACGCTCCCAACGCTGCCGCAACTGACGGGAAAATTTTCGTTCCAATTGTAGACCAAAACGCAAACGTTGCCGCAGATGTTGCCATGACTCCGTACGTGAAAACACCAGAGATATCATCGGCAAGTCTTTGAACAGGAGCTTGTCTGTTTTGAGCGGATTCAACCATGCGCACAATGCCAGCGACTGTCGTCTCGGACCCAGACTTTGATACTTCAACCGTTAGGACGCCGTCACAATTAATCGTTCCGGCAGATACTAGATCGCCTTTCCTCTTGGCCTTGGGGATTGGTTCACCAGTAAGCGCGGCTTCATCGACAGAGGATGTGCCATTTACGATGACTCCATCGACTGGAATTTTGTCCCCGGGTAAGATTAAAATTTTATCAGTTGGTTTGATCGCCTCCACGGATATCATTTTCGAAAGGGGAGATTTCGAAGAAGAGGACGACTCTGAGACCAGTAATCGACAGGTGGAAGGTACTAAATTCATCAAATCGCTCATATCGCTCGAGGCTTTTAACTTTGCTCGGTCTTCTACGGCTCGACCGAGAAGAACAAACGCCAACAACATGACCGGCTCTTCGAAGAATGTCGGCCACATAAGTTTTGGAACTAACGCTGCCACCGAGGACATTCCAAAAGAAGCGATCGCACCCATGCTGACCAAAGAATTCATGTTCGGCCCTCCTCTTCTAAATGCGTTGAAACCATCTGTCAAAATATCGCGTCCAGGTCCAACCATCGCAAAGAGCGATAATGCTACGTGCGTTTGCGTTTTACACAAAAATCCAAGAGAGTGGATCTTCAAATAGTGCGCGGCGTGTCCTAAAATACACACAGATGCTAAACCCCACGCCAAAGCAACTTTCTTCGTCGACTCTCGTATGCGTTTGATGCGTTCTTCTCGCTTCTCTTTCGCTCTTTGCATGCCTTGATCGTATTCACCGCTAGATTCGTCCGAAGAGGAATTATCTCTCAATGTCGTAGGGAAACCAGACGCCGTGACTAATTCGGCGAGTTTATCGCCTTCGATTTTTGCTTTATTCTTAATTGATGCGATCATTATCTGTACGCCTACGTCTCCGTTTACAACTTCCACCAATGCTGCGGCAGAAGACGACGAGGAAGAATCAGGCGCATTTCTTACTCCTGCGCTTCTCGCCTCCTGCAAATCCTTCTCGTCCAGTCTCACCGCAATTCTCACCACGGCGCTTTCGTTCGCTAAGTTTACGTTTGCGCTTTGCACAGACGCGACGTTTTCTAAAACTTTTCTCACGTTTGCCGCGCATCCACCGCAGTGCATCCCTCTCACGTCCAACACCAGCACTTCCGGATATTCTTGCAAAGCCGTCCCTCTTCCTCCTCCCGACGACGACGACGACGACTCTAAGATTTTCCCATACATATCCGTAAAGTCCGTGCTATTCCCTCCGCCTCCGCCGCCTCCACCACCGCCGCCTCCCGCGTTTGGTTTCACAAAGTTCCTCCCGCCACCACCGCCTAAAGTCGCCGCGCACAAAGCCCCACTCGAGGCGACCAATCCTCCCACCCCTAAAGCTCTCTTCATAGGCGAGTTGAACAACTTTGCATTATTCGAGTCTCGTCTGGATTTCGCGTCGTCGCACTTGTCGCACTTGGCGCACCGAGTTGGCATCAATCCTTTCATCCGGTGATATTTTCCTCCCGTCGATATCCTCGAATACGCGTTGGTGGTGGTTAATATTCTCGTCGTCGTCGTCGTTTTTGTTGTTGTTGTCCTCGTGGTGGATAATTCATCAGACTTTGAAGAGGAGGACGAAGAGGAGGACGAAGAACACGTTGATGACGTTCTTCGACGATGATGCGGGGCTCCGTTCTTTCGTCTCCTCGTTCTCTCCTTAAACGATGAAGGAGTCGACGAAGAAGACGACGAAGAAACGACGATCATGATGTGCGTGTGTAGTCTGTATGTAGAATGAATAGTCTTGTATGTAGAAGAGCACTCTTCTCTTTTTCTGAGGAGGAATGAATATGAATTTCCCCGCATTTTCCCCGCACAAAAGAGAACAACAACACACATCCATGGCGGCGGAAAGAAGAGAGTCGTCGGTGGAAATGATCCGAATCCTTCCTCGGAAAGGAGAAGGAGAAGAAGAAGAGTTATTCGACGTGGAGAAAGAGTTAGGGAGAGACGTGAAATCTGTGTTTAAGATACTCGACGACGGAAAAGAGAAAAGTACGAATACTAAATTCGTCACCGCGGAGGAACTCGAACGTTTGAGGAAAGAGAGAGGGGGAAAAGAAGAGGACTTAGAAAAAGAACCGGTGAAACCTCTGTGGCAAATTCTCCAAGAGCAAAGAGATGTGAAAGAGGAAAAGTTTCAGGAAGGATGGAAAACGATGAAGGAAGGGAAGAACCGGCCGTTGGAGGAGGACGAGATTGAGTTCTTAGACGAAGTGGAAGAGCAGAAGAGAGAGAACGAAAAAAGAAAGCGAGAGGAGGAGAAGGAGCTGAGCAAACAGTTTAAACTGGCGAAAGCGAGAAGTAACAAACTGAATTCCAAAACCGCTACCGCCGCGGAGGAGAGCGAGGAGAAAAAGAAGAGAGAGAGTGGTGGGAGAGATGATGGTGTGGGTGTCGACGACGACGGCGACTTTGCGGCGAAGAAAGCGAAGAACACAAACGCGAAGAAGAAACTTCTCAAAGTGGCAAAGAAGAAGACGACCACCCCACAACCAGTGAGAGCTGAGAAAGAAGTAGAAAACAACAACAATAACAAGTCTTCGTTAGGACTTTTAGGCGGCTATAGCAGCAGTAGCGAATAGAATTACATTTTATTTAGAGATGACAAACAGTCAGTCCTATGTATATTTTATTATTAGTCTTCCCAACCGTCTTCGTCGATTTCTTCCAGCGCGTCCATCAACGCATTTCTGTAATACTCCTCCTCTCGCGACGAACTTCGCATTTTGATCGCCGAGAATAGCACGCATCCGCTCTCTTCCTCCGTGAACGAACACATCGCGCCATTTGCAGCGAATAGAGCTTTGATGGTGTTTTGTAAACGAGCGTCAACGCCTTTCGCGGAGCCGCAACATTCAGACTCTCGAGACATCAAATCGCAAATTTCCTCCACAAAGTCGCTCATTTTTGTCGCCTCACTGTGGATTAGTTCTTCTAAATCTTCACATATCCAAATTGTGGGCGTTTCCTCGCGGAAACCTTCTTTCCTCAGCGCGTCTTCGAGGTACGTTTTCTTATCCAAACTCTTCCTCTCGACATTCATAAAATCGAAATCGACTCGTCTCAGCGAGCTCCCTCTGGTTACTTTCGCGTTCATCAACTTCATCCTCGGCGTTATATACTCGTTGCACTCTTTCGGTTGCACGTCAAAAATCGCCGTGCCTCTGGGCCAATCCCGTACCCTCAGCGTTCTCGTGTCTAAACCGAGGAAGGAGATGTTTACTATTTGTCGAGCGATGCCCATGGTTTCCGAGCCAGGAGGCTCTCGTTTCCGCATCAACGTAAACAGTCTGCTCAAAACGAGCGCGTCCAAGGCGAATGACGTGGCTAAAAGTGATGACGAAGAAGAAACTTTTCCTTTGTCTTCTTCTTCTTCTTCTTCTTCTGTTTGGTTTCCTGTTGACCAACTCGACGCTTCCACCAAAGTTCTCGCGTACTCGTCCAACCTCGTCACGTTCTCTCCCTCCTTTTCCTCCTCCTCTGATTTCTTCCTCATCAACGAGCGCATCGCTCGTTGCACGACTTCTTCCTCCTCCAAACTTCTACTACTACTACTCATCATCGCGGGGGTCGAAGTCGTCGTCGAAGTCTTCTCCTCGTCTTCATTAACTTCCGACGAAAAAGCCACTTCATCGCGGCAGTACCCGCACCACAGCCGACGCAATCGCCGCCGCTCAAAGGTGGTCCTTAAACTTCTTCGTCGCGACGACGATGATGATATCGTGGAAGCAGTAGTCGTTGTTTTTGCAAACCCAATCGTCGTTCTCGTTGACGTCATCATCATCATCATATATATACTGTAAGGGAAAGTCCTCTTCTCTTCCCAAACACAAAAAAGAAGACCAACAAGGAAAGCAAAAGAGAGCGACGAGAAATGAGCACTTTTATGCCACATGGTGCAAACAACAACGAGAAGCTGACAAGAGAAAATCATCAAAGAGACAAAAAGAGAAAATTTAGGTCTCCCAGTCGGTCATGACTTTTTTCTCGATTTGTTCAAAGAACCTCTTTCATCTTTTTCCTGCCAAAAGGTGACACAAAAAAACATCTAGAGTTAAGATAGAAAAAAATGTTGTCATCGTCATCGATACCACCGACGAGAGCGACGGCGAGAGCACGAACGCGAACGAAAAGAAGAAGACAAAGAGGGAGAGCAATCATTTCGAGAGTTTCTTCTACTTCTTTGTCTTCTTCTTCGCGTTTTAAGAAGAGCGACGACGACGAAAACAACAACATCATCATCACCACCACCACCACCTGCAGCAGCGCTTACAACAACAGTAGTTTTAATAGTAGAAGGAATAAAAGGAGTCGTCATGATAATAATACTAATATTGGATTTCTTTTCAACAGACCGCGAAGACGTGGACAAAGAACGGTGGTGGTGGTCGAAGCGGGCGGCGAACAAGGAGGCGACGCTCCCGTCTCCAAAGCGGCGGAGAAAGTCAACCGTGGCTTGGAAAAGTTTGAAGCAAAACAGTACCAAGATGCGGCGGATTTTTTCACGGACGCTTTGAAGTTGAACCCGAACGAAGAAGAGTCTCGAGCGAGTCACTACAATCGAGCGTGCGCGTACGTAAAGATGAACAAATACGAGCAAGCGAAAGACGATTTGATGGTCGCGTTGGAAAAGTTTGACTTGGACTTCCGAGTGTTGCAACGCGACGACGACTTGGCGAAGTTTCGAAATACAGAACAGTTTGAAGAAATCGACGTCGAGTACGGGGACGGGAAAGAGAAACAAGCGGCGCAGGCGAAGCTTCGAGCGGAAGCGGCGGAACCGTTTCGATTTTTGAAACTTTTCCTGTTTGGGTCGTTAGCGAGTGGAGCAGCAGTTGGTCTCTTGATTATTCTGTCGCGGTTAGTGCAAGCTGTGAAAGGCGGAGGTGGCGAGGGAGAACTCGCGGAAGATGTGCCGGATTTAATAGAAACGTTGAAAAATTTAGGCGTAAACACCACGGCGTTGGTTGTTTTGGGATTACTCTTAAAGAACGAGTTGAAAGGGCGAGATGAGACTTTGCAGGAAGCAGAAAGAGAAGAAGAACTTGGGAGATTACAAGTGCAATTGAAAAAAGACGAAGGCGCGGTTCCTTTGAACAGACTTCGGTCTTTGTATAGAGTCTTTGTGGTTGCTGGTTCTGAAGCGCACGTCTTTGAAACGATGGCAAACTTGGAAAAATTCAGAGAGAAGTTTATTCAGAATAAGATTTTGGTATGCACGGTGACAATGTTGGAGAACGATGGAAAACCAACGAGTGACGAGCCGATGGATTTGACTTTTGGGAATCGCTCGAAACGAAATAAGAAGAGCAGTTCTTCGGAGGTTGAGGTGAACGTGTTTGCCGACGCCAAGGAAAGATGGCGCATACAGGCAAAGGATCAAACGGCGTGGAGAAGATGGATCATTAATCAAGTAGAAGTAGACGGATTCGATCCGTCGGTGAGAGATGTGTTTTTTGCGGTGGCTAAGAATGGGACGTTGTGGAAATCTGGCGCTGGTGTTCCTAACTGGATGAAGCTATTGGAGGAACTTCCAGAGGAAGGTTCGGTCCAAGCAAGTGTTACAGGTATTTGATAGAATATTATTCTATGGTTAGTTTTTAATTAAAAGCATCGAAACGGACGTGGTCTTGTCGGTATCTCGTTTTCTCCTCCGTTTTCAACTCCCTCCGGGGATTTAAACGGTGAATGCTCGTATAGTTCGTCGCCAACGATGCTGTGAATAAACGCTCGCATTTTGCTTACTTTTGTGTATACGCCATATTTATTTTCCAAGGCACAGCCTTCGCCCCAGCTTACGATGCCGACTTGGGCGAGCGTACGCGCATTTAATAACGGCCCGCCCGAATCTCCTTGACAAGCATCTGTGCCTCCAGACTTATATCCCGCGCAAATCATGGAGGATGAAATTGGATTCCCGTATGGCCATCCCGGATAGGAATCGCTATGCTCGCACGTCTCTTCGGAGACGAGCGGAACAGTCGCGTTATTCAAATGTTCAGTTAAGAAACCGCTCGAGTCTACGCCAAATCCAACGACGTAGCACATCTCGTTCTCGTCGTAAACAGTTTTGTATTCGTCTTCGTCTACTTCTTCGGCACCCCACGCGAGTCGAACGGGTTGTACGTCGAATATTTCACTCGCCGGTCTTACCAGACGAAGCACAGTGCAATCTTGATCAAAGTTTATCCCATTGAAATCCGGATTTCCGTGCGCTTCGGCAATTTCAATAAACTTAAGTTCCTGACCTTCTCCTCCTTGATCGAGCTGAACTGAGTTTACCAGTACCTCCATCTTATCGTAAAAGTTTCGCGTGTTCGAAACGAGTCCATCAGAAAAGAAACAGTGCGATGCCGTCAAAACGTGTCGGGTGGATATGAAAGTCCCTCCACATCTAAAATCGCGAACTGTGTTACCGTTCTCATCCGTGTACGATCCAAAAATGGCAACGATAAAGGGAAACGCGGATGTTTCATACACCGGTACCCCGTTAATTATTCGATTTCTTGGAGATGATACGAGCGATGGAACGCCGTTAATGATTCTCGTTTCTCGAGGTTTTACGGTTGGCGCTCCTGAAGAGTTTGTAAATGAACGACCTCCCGCGTGAGAGAGTGTTGCAGTCGTCGCCGTCGCCGTCGTCGTCGTCGTCGTCGCGCTTCTCGGTCCGACTTTTGTTTCAGCAGACGCGAAAAGAGAAAACAAACAAACGAAGGACGACGACGCGGAGAAGATAAAAAAGAAGAAGAATATCAAGGACGACGACGATGATTGTTTTCGTTCTATCCGTCCTCGTTGTCGTCGTCGTCGTCGTCTTTCTCGAGAAGATTCAATGCTCATTTCAATCGTGCTCGTTTTACTCTCTTCTCTTTGCAACCTATGCGAGGATTTCATAAGGAACTCGCGAGAAGAAGTATCGCGTATTTTTTGCTCAACATAGGAAACACAAACTCTCTCTCACACACTTTCTTCTCCTTTCCGGATGGATGTTGGGTGTTACAATTTTTCTCCTTCTTTTTCATTTTCTGACGATGAGCGTTAACTTTGATGTACTTCTGTACTTCTGTCGATGGATGGATTGATTACGGAGCACGTGTGCGTGTTCATCTCGTTCGGTATGTTAAAAGTATAAATAAATATTTCACGTAAATATATACGAAAACACATTCGCCGTTTGTGGCCTGCGCGCATTCTATTTTCTATTCTCAATCGTTTTTATGTACACAATTTTTTGATCAATATCTGCTCTCGTCTCTTCAAAAGAACGCTTCGAGAACTTTATTCAAACTTCCGAGTATGGGATTCGTATTATTTTTTTTATCTGCGCTCCCTGGGCGGCTTGATGTATTTGACACCAATTCTCGACCCTGATCGGCGTCGAAGTCTCCGGTACCCGGAAAGCTCTCCGGGGAGTCCTCCACCCCTAAACTCGGCATTATCGCATCCATTTCGTTGATAATCTCCGCAAACGAGGGTCTCACGTTTGGATCTTTGAGCCAACATTTTTCGGTCAACTTTACTAAACGTTTCGAATCTCGCGAGTCATCGTTTGAATACACTTTCGGTCTCATGTTTTGTTCCACCACTGCTCGAGCGATTTGTTGCGGCGAATAGTACGATCCCGAATACGGAGCTTTTCTATCCAGCAATTCATTCAGTAAGATGCCAAAACTGAAAACGTCGCATTTGGT
>Ga0114997_10004582_pt1 | contig 10665 bp, 10 predicted proteins | sample ArcticOcean_MG_C_2_FD_87045 | JGI IMG/M metagenome (GOLD analysis project Ga0114997, IMG submission 87045) | Marine microbial communities from western Arctic Ocean - ArcticOcean_MG_CB4_136 | ecosystem: Environmental > Aquatic > Marine > Oceanic | place: Arctic Ocean: Canada Basin | collected... | reverse complement strand
TTGAATTCAGTAATTTGACCTACTCCATGTTTTGGATAAACAACAAAATCTTTAACTTTATAATTTTTTTTTTCAGTACCTTGTTTCTTTACTTTTTTAATTTCTGGTTTTAATTCATTACTTTTCGATATTCTATAGTTATCAGTTTTTGTTTCTACTTTTTCTAAATTTTTTTTTTTAACAGTTTTAGATAGAAGTAGTTTTATTTTTTTTTTTTTTTTTTTATTTTTTTATTTTTTTTATTTTTTTTTTTTTTTATTTTCTTTTTTTTTTTTTTTCTTTTTTTTTTTGATATTTTTTATATCAATCAATAATTTAGGAATTATAATATTTTTATTATTTTCAAATTCCTTTATTATCTCTTTATGTTTATTATCCAAAGTTATATTTTTTTTTGAAAACTTTCTAATTTTCTTCTTTGATTTAGGCTTAAAATTAGGCATATATAAATCATAGATATATTATTTTTATTATATAAATTTTGTTTAATATTTATTTTTATCACATTTATGTTTAAATATTTTTAAGCTTTTCTAACAAATACATAATGAGCAATAGCAACGTAATAGAGCATAAAAAAATGAAATTTATTTTTAATGCCTTAAATGATGGATGGGAAATAAGAAAAGAAGGTGATTCATACATATTTACAAAAAAACATGAGGGTAAAAAAGAAGTATTTTCTAATAAATATTTAAGAGATTTTGTGCTGAAAAATAGTGAAACAGAAAAAATATTAAAATAATTATTCTTTGTTTTAAATTAATTAATTTAATTAATTTAGGAATTTTTTTTTCTTTAGCAATATTATAATACAATATGGGTGGTGGATTAATGCAATTAGTAGCTTATGGCGCACAAGATGTTTACCTTACGGGTAATCCTCAAATTACTTTCTGGAAAGTAACATACCGACGACACACGAATTTTGCTATGGAAGCAATTGAACAGACCTTCAACGGTCAGGCTGATTTTGGACGGAGAGTTCAATGCACCATTTCTAGAAATGGTGATCTTGCCTACAGAACTTACCTTCAAGTAACTCTCCCTGAAGTTTCCCAACCATCTGCCGGTACTAGATATGCAAGATGGCTTGATAACCCTGGGGAACAACTTATCTCCACCGTCGAGGTTGAGATTGGTGGTCAGCGCATCGACAAACAGTATGGTGACTGGATGCACATCTGGAACCAACTTACTCTCACTTCCGAGCAGGAAAGTGGATACAACAAAATGATTGGTAATACTACTCAGCTTACTTACCTTACTGACCCTGCGTTCGCCGAAATTTCATCGGCTTGCAGTACCGCAAACGCACCTAATGCGGTTTGTGCTCCTCGCAAAGCCCTTCCTGAAACAACTCTTTACATCCCACTTCAATTCTGGTTTTGCCGTAATCCTGGTCTCGCACTTCCTCTTATTGCCCTTCAATATCATGAAGTTAAGATTACCATTGAACTCCGCCCTCTCGACGAATGTCTCTGGGCAGTTAGTAAATTGACTGGTGCTAAAGACGATTCCTTAAAGGATTCCGGTGCTTACAGTAAATCTCTAGTTGCGGCGTCTCTCTTCGTTGATTACATTTTCCTCGATACTGATGAGCGCAGACGTATGGCCCAGAATCCTCATGAGTACCTTATTGAACAACTTCAATTTACTGGTGATGAATCCGTTGGTTCTTCCAGTAACAAAATTAAGTTGAATTTCAATCATCCTTGTAAAGAATTAGTCTTCGTTGTCCAACCAGACAAGAATGTTAATTACTGTGCTTCTTTCCAAGGAGATGCAACCCTTGCCCGTGCTCTTGGTGCTCAGCCACACAATTACACGGATGCTGTCGATGCTCTTCCTAATTCCATCATTGCATTCGCTGGTATGGGTTCGGTCAGAGGTGATAATACATTTATTAACTCTTCTGGTCTCTTCCAAGATCCGGGTGCCGATTTTGTTGACACTACAGCCGCTTCTCATACAGAATGGGGTGCAACATACGCTGATGTCGCAACTTCAGGTGGTGGAGGTTCCACTGTCTCTGATGCTGGAGCATTTGTCCTCGCCGAGACTGCTCACAAACTTCACTGCTGGGGTGAAAACCCAGTTATCACTGCTAAGCTTCAACTTAATGGACAAGACCGCATGTCGGAGCGTGAAGGTTCTTACTTCGATGTTGTCCGACCTTTCCAGCATCACACTCGCAGTCCAGACACCGGTATTAACTGTTACTCTTTTGCACTTCGTCCAGAAGAGCACCAGCCTTCCGGTACATGCAATATGTCCAGAATCGACAACGCTACCTTACAGCTTGTCCTTTCTGCCGCTTGCGTCGGTCAAGAAGCAACCGCCAAGGTCCGTGTCTACGCCACTAACTACAATGTCTTGCGCATCATGAGTGGTATGGGTGGATTGGCTTACTCAAATTAATTTAGTTTTGTTACCATTTATGGTCTCAATTTTGTAAATTATTTTATTAATCATATAATTTAAAATTAAAAATTTTATGATTTTTACAAAATAAATTGAATTATAATTCATCCCAAAAATCAAATTATGAAACATACTTAAAAAACACATATATAATATATATAAATGCAGATTTTTGTTAAGACTCTTACAGGAAAAACTATCACATTAGATGTTGAACCAAGCGATACTATTGAAAATATCAAAGTCAAAATCCAAGAAAAAGAGGGAATCCCACCTGACCAACAACGTTTAATTTTCGCGGGTAAACAACTTGAAGACGGTAGAACGCTGTCAGATTACAACATTTCCAAGGAAGCCACGCTTCATTTGGTCCTTCGACTTCGATAAAATAAATTGATTTAAATATAATGTTTTGAATTATATTATATTTAAAATGAGTAAATATTACAAACGATGCGATTGTATAAAAGCTTATAAAGCATTTTATAAAAATAAACGAAAAAAGATGGACTACAATGTTATTGTAAATCTTGTATGAAGAAAACAAATCTTCAGCCATGATGGTTGAAAGATAATCTTCAAAAAGGAGGTAAATATTATAAAATTTCCCATAAATGAAGTATTAAGTTTTCTGTTTCTTGTATATTAATACAGCTATCAGTAATACTCACACCATATTTTAATTCTTCTTTTTTTCCAAATACTAATTTTTGTTTTCCTTCATTAATATTTGATTCTAACATCATACCAATGACATAATTATAATTATTTTCTAATTGAGTACAAACATAATTAAATACTTCTTTTTGCTTTGTATAATCTTTACCACTATTGCCGTGTGAACAATCAATCATTATATTTTTCCTTAAATTTGATTCATCCATCAAAATTCCGGCCATTTGTACTTCTTGGATATCATAGTTAGTTGAATATCTAGATCCTCTTAATATTAAGTGACAATCTTCATTACCCTTTGTGTTTAATATAATAGCTTGACCATCAAAATCAATACCGTAAAAACAATGAGAATGACTTGCAGATATAATAGAATTTACTGGAGCATCATAATCACCCGAACTGCTATTTTTAAAACCAACAGGGATAGATAACCCGGAAACCATTTGTCTATGAACTTGACTTTCACATGTTCTGGCACCGATGGCTCCCCAAGATATTAAATCACCAATGAACTGTGGTGTAAATGTATCCAATATTTCATAAGCACAGGGTAACTCGATACTATTTAAAAAAAGTAGTAAATTCCTAGCCAAACGCAACCCTGAATTAATATTAAATGAATTATCTAAACCTGGGTCATTAATCAATCCCTTCCATCCCACAGTAGTTCTCGGTTTTTCAAAATATACCCGCATAACAATCAAAATTTTATCACTAACTTTATCTGCTATTTTTTTTAACATAATACCATAAACACATGCTAAATCAAAGTCGTGTATTGAACATGGTCCAACAATGAGCAACTTTTTATCAGATTTACCATTTAAAATATCTGTGATTTGATTTCTAGTTTTTTTAACAAATGAATTAATTTTTGGACTAGATGGTAAAGATTTTAGTAAAGATATAGGCTTTGTTAATTTTTGTATACTTACAATTTTCTCATTAATATTTTCCATATTAAATAATTAAGAAAATAATGTTTAAATATATTATTATATAAATGTCTATTTTAAGAGACGCTAGTGCTGTAGTAATTAGATTTGCACAATTAGAATTTGCTTTAACGGGTGATTTAAGTGAGAGTCAAAGTATCGCAGATTTAAACGAAACATCTTTTAGCGAACTATGTTTAGATGACCAAAAATTTATAAATGATATTTCTGGAACACCATATGATCTATCATTTGAATCATGGAAAGACTTTTGGTATGGTCCTATCACAACTATTAAAAAACCATTCGAACCTTCTATTTATCCCAAATTAATTATGTGTGATGTATCTGGTGAAATTGTTTTCACAAAAGGCACAAATCCGAGTGATATTAGTAAAAATAGTACATTTGTCACCAATTTTTATGACGATTTAAAATCACACATATTTTTAGATTTAAGTATAAACCAAGTACAAGACCTAGCGACAAATTCCCACATTTTTTTATTGGAAACCTTTAGCAAAGTAAAAAGTGTACATGATTTGATGATTACAAACAATAGTGTATTAAAGCGAAAATTTAAAAGTTTAGATTTAGAACAAGTTAGTTTATTATTGGCGGAAAGGTATGATACATTAAATACGGGTACAAACGCTATGACAGCATATAATAATGCGACTCAAATATATGAAAAATTTAATGCAGTAATAAATCTATTTAATACATCTTCAAATCCACTAGATTTTAAGAAAAAAATAGCATATATGTGTTTTTCAGTATTATTTAATACGAAAGAATCAAATATTGAACCAATAGAATATTTATTTTATTTTAGATGTTCAAAAAATGCAACAAATACGATGAGCAATTTTTTACAAGGAAACCCTAAAACTAGTTAATAATTTTATATTATAAAAATTATTAAATATTTACTTCAAATGTTTCTTAAGTTGTAAAGCAACAACTGCACCAGCAACTTGTGATCCAATATACAACATTAAATCATTTATAGGTAATTTACCAGCCATAGTCATAGCAACACTAACAGCAGGGTTAAAATGTCCACCAGAAATCTTGGCACCAAGTAAAATTGCTAAAGTTAAAGAGGCACCGATGGCAATAGGATGACCAATTGAAATAATAATAAAAACAAAGAAGAGAGTTCCTAAAAATTCAACGAGAAATTTATTCATTATATATTTATAAAAGATAATTTACAAATATATAATTATTGTTTAGATACGGTGGAAAGTTGAACCCTAGTGTAAATATTTTTAAAATAAATATAATCAGATGAGTTACCTTTATTGGGTACAGACTGACCATTACTGTTAGCACCAAATAACACAACTTTTTCATCTTTTCCGGCTACTCGCATTTGGATTTTTCTTTTTAAAGCTGTTTCGCTAGAAAAATCCTGTGTGTGGTGTCTACCACCCGTTTTTTTACTTCCTAAATCGGCCTGTCGAATATTTGCTAATGTAAAACTCATATATAATATATTTACATAAAAAAATTATTTACCAAAAGTGGTTTCTTCACAATATTTTATATATAAAAAGCCATCTTCATCACGAGATTTATCATATATAGTAGACACACTTCTAGAAAGTGGTGGTATTTTATTATTAATAGCAATATACAATGATTTATGTGCATCCAATTTTAACCTTTTCCTAATAACATATAAAAAATTAGACATTATTAAATCTTCTGGAACTAAATATTTTTTCCTATCCAAGTGTGGTAATGTTTTATCGTATCTTTCGCATATAATAGGTATTCTATTTGGATATTTTGCCAAAATTAATTCTGATTCATTTTTTCTCTTTTCAAAAATATATTTTTCTTTAAATGTTGAATTTTCTTCATTTTTAAAATTTATAGTATTTTCACGAACAAAAGATTTAACACCAATTAAAAAAGGATTCATTATATAAATAAATTCATTTTATTCCTAAAATTACACTGTAATAATTCTAGGGGCAATATTCATCGTAATCAATTCTTGGAACAACAATTTGCAACAATATGGTATTTCCAATTTCTTAAAATCGGTTCTATTATCACAGGTACTACAGTGGTGAATTTTCATTTCGTCATTGAATTTTGCAAACATACCACAACTTCCACAACTATATACTACATATTTATCAGACGCGTCATATATCCTACCTTTTGTAAATCTACTTGCTCCATGACTAATCATACAGTCACGTTCCATTTCGCCAAATCTCAAACCACCATCTCTACTTCTTCCCTCAGCAGGTTGTCTCGTCAAAACAACCTTTGGTCCAATTGACCTACTATGTTGTTTATCGGAGACCATGTGTTTTAATCTTTGATAAAACACCGGTCCGAAAAATACACTACATTCTATTTGTTCTCCTGTCATACCATTGTAAAATATTTCATTACCGTGTTTTTCATATCCTACCTTCAATGCTTCACTACAAATTTTTTCCAATCCCAAACCAGTAAAACTGGTTCCATCGCCAAATAATCCTAATTGTAACAATACTTTACCCAATATTGTTTCTTTGAGTTGACCAATAGTCATTCTACTTGGAATTGCATGAGGATTGATGATAATATCTGGTCTAATTCCTTCAGCGGTTGTGGGCATGTCTGCCGCGGGTAATATAATACCTACAGTACCTTTTTGTCCATGTCGACTTGAGAATTTATCTCCAATAACAGGAACTCTATAAGTTCTAGTCCTTACTTTGCAAAATGTATAACCATCTCCATTTCTATTAACATAATTTTTATCAACAAACGTTTCTTCAGTTGTTCTAAATAATCTACTTTCATCAGAATATTTAATTATTTTTGTTTGATCATTTTTATTTTCTTTAATTGGTACAATTTTCCCCATAATAATATCTCTGTTTTCCAATAATGTATTTTCTGGTACAACTCCATTTTTATCAAGTTTGTTATAATTCGCATACTTCATTCCCTTTGTCTTATTGAAATTAGGTTTGCATCTGATTTCCTCGTCACCATATATTTTTTTATCTTCATCTTTTTCTGTATGATAAATTGTTGCCGAAAATAAACCTCTATCTAATGCGTCTTGATTAAATATAATAGAATCCTCTTGATTGTACCCGGAATATGTCATAATGGCTACACATACCATTGAACCACATGGAATTTTATGCAAATTTATAAAATTCATAATACGTGTGTCTACCAACGGTCTCATAGTATATGTTTGGATATAGGCCGTTTTATCCATCCTAATATCATAATTTGATACATACATTCCTAATGCTTGCTTACCCTGCGCGCATTGATAAGTATTTCTTGGAGACTGATTATGCTCTGGAAAAGGAATACAACTCGCCAAAATTCCCAAAATAGTACTTGCATGAATCTCACAATGGGTATACTTATATTGCAACTTTTCTTTCAATTCTTTGGAATTCATTGCGATTAAAGATGAATTTTGTTCTTCAGGGTCTATATACTCTAATATTGTATCTTTGTATTTATGATTAATTGACAATTCATCCCACATCAAATCATTATTTTTAATATCTTTCATCAATTGTCTATTTGTTAGAATATTTCTTTTTTTGTTTACACGAAAAACTGGTCTAGTTACTCTACCAGCATCATTGCAAACTCGTATTTCCTTGTTTTTATAATCGAATACAATACTAACATAAATATTAAATATACCTTTGTACTTTTTATCTTTCAAATATAAATATAATTCATATGGTTTTTGTGAAATTCCCATCCAACTACCATTAATAAATACTTTGACCTTTTCATATAACTCTTCGTGGATACAATCATCTAGTGCCTTGATTTTAGGTAAAATTATATCATGTAATACATGACTATTTGAAGAAATAGTAATATGGGCCAAATAACTTAAATTTTTTACAACTCCAACGCTTCCTCCCTCAGGAGTTTCAGCTGGACAAATATATCCCCATTGTGTTGGATGAAGTTTTCTTGGAGGTATCAATTTCCCACTTTTATCCATAGGGGTATTTACTCTCCTCAGATGACTCAAACTTGCAATATATGTTAGACGGTTTAACACTTGGGCTACGCCTACTTTATTTGAATTAGAATTTTTAATTCCAAAATCACCAGTTGCAAGTGCTCTTTTTAATCCATTTTCAATAGTAGTTGACTTGATAATTTTATAAATATTTGTTTGATTGATAATATTTAAATGGTCATCTGTTGAACGCCATGAACCGTTGTTTATTTGTCTCACAATTTGTTTTTGCATATCTTTTACTAATTTGTTAAAATAATTTCTAAAAAGATTGTTTAATAATGTACCTGTTAAATCAATGCGTTTGTTGATATAAGAATCTCTATCATCTGGTTTTCTCCATCCAAAACTTGTTTTTAATAACTTATTTGTCATATATCCCAAATAATAAAGTTTCTGTTTCTTTGTAACACAATGAGGAAACAAATCTTTATTTAATACATTCTCCGTAAATTTTTTCTTTTTCAAAATACCGGTTTCTTTATCCATATTCATCGGTGTGTACATTGCTTGTCCAATAATATAATCCAATGCATCTTCCTGTGTAATATATTCATTTGCTTCGATAATACATGCTTTCAATCCAAAAAGCATTTTTTTGATATTTTTATCATCCAAATTCAATAATATAATATTACAAATTTCTTTATCAGACATAATACCCAGTGCCTTAAATACAATAAATAATGGGACCGGTTTTTTAATTCTTGGTATTAGCAAATATATTGGGTGACCAAAACCATTGTCTCTTGCCAGTATAACCATGTTGATTTGTTTTGGCGAAATGCATTTAAAATCTGGAATAGATTTTACTTCAGCTTTCCACGCCCATTTATTATTTACCTTTTTAACATTAAAACACATAATTCTATTTTCGGCAGCCCTTTCTTGACCAATAACCGTTTTTTCACTCCCATTAATAATAAAATATCCCCCAGGATCATATTTACATTCTCCAGTGATATCTTGATTCAAATGACTATTTTGTTTCAAAACACAAATACATGATTTCAACATAATAGGTAGTTTTCCAATATGAACATGTGGGATTTTCTTATATATTGTCTCGAAAGATGACAAATTTTCACCATATCGATTCAGAATTTTAATATTCAAATCCAACGTCATCGCCGATGCATATGTGAAATTCCTCAAACGCGCCTCATGTGGATACATTATCTTTGTTGCACCGTTGTTTTCATGAATTTGTGGTCTATAAATCTGGAAATTCTCAAATGATATTATCATTTCCAATCTGTATTTCTTTGATACTTCGTCAAAATCCTGTTCCGAATGTACTGTAACAGGGTTAAACATTTCTATTGTTTTTTGTAGTTGATGCGTAATGAAATTATTATATGATTCCAATTGGTGTCTTACCAACCTTTCCAAATATTTACCTTTAAAATAAGATTGAATAATTTTCCAACATTTTTCGGTGTCCATTTTTTTTTATTATAATTTATTTATTTAAATTGTTTTTCTTTTCAATTTTTTATAATTTTTTATATATATATATGAATAAAATTTCAAACATTGATATGTCAAATAATAAAATATTTATTAAAAATAACCCTCTACTTTTTTCTAATAGAAAAAAGTTTTTTAAATATCCAAAAATATTTTATTTAGAAGATAATAAAAAAAACATAAAAAGTAATCATGATTTTAATATAATAATGAAAGAATTATTAGATAAAATACAAAGTGAAAGAGACAGGATTGAATATACATATTTAACTCCTAATCACAATTCTAAATTGATAATTGACGATTATTTATACAAAGTTAACAATAGATTTGACTTTTTTTATAATAAAGTATATACTAATAATCCATTTGTTTTAAACAAAGTAAACAACTTCTCTAATTTATCAGGATATCAATCTAAAACAACACAACCAAAATTTAATTTTGATACCGATTTTCGTTATAAACCTAAAATGGTTCAAATACCACGACCATTTGTACCCGAAATTAAAAAAGTAGAAATTAAGACAACCGTCCAAACTATAAAAGATCTCTTACAATTGATAAAAGACTATCCCATGAAGATTGATACACAATATAACATTAATATGCAAGCTATTCATAATATTAAGGAACCTTTGACACAACTAGATAATATGATTGGAATGAATGGTCTCAAATCATCCATATTAGACCAAATATTGTATTTTGTGCAAAATTTACATCAAAACAATAACCAAAGTAATGATTTTATGCATACTGTTATATATGGACCTCCCGGTACTGGTAAGACTGAAATAGCTAACATTATGGGACAAATATTTTCAAAATTGGGTGTATTGAAAAATAACATATTTAAAAAGGCGACAAGAACTGAGTTAATTGCTGGTTATTTAGGGCAAACTGCGATAAAAACAAATGAATTAGTTAAAAGTTGTTTAGGTGGATGTTTATTTATAGATGAGGCATATGCTTTGGGAAATAGAGAAAAACGTGATTCATTTGCAAAGGAGTGTATAGATACATTATGCGAGGCATTAAGTTTTCATAAGAATGATCTAATGGTCATTATTGCTGGGTATGAAAAAGACTTAAAAGATTGCTTTTTTGCATATAATTCGGGATTGGAATCAC
>Ga0114997_10004581_pt1 | contig 10667 bp, 11 predicted proteins | sample ArcticOcean_MG_C_2_FD_87045 | JGI IMG/M metagenome (GOLD analysis project Ga0114997, IMG submission 87045) | Marine microbial communities from western Arctic Ocean - ArcticOcean_MG_CB4_136 | ecosystem: Environmental > Aquatic > Marine > Oceanic | place: Arctic Ocean: Canada Basin | collected... | reverse complement strand
TTTATAGCCGGCAATGTCCTACTCTTCCGTGTCTTAAGACAAAGTACCATTGGCGCTGAAGGGCTTGACTTCCGAGTTCGGAATGGGATCGGGTATTACCCCTTCGCAATAATCACCGGCGATGAAGTTATACCTAAATTAATTTTATTGTAAACAAACTTTTATCGAACAGATAATCTTTTATTATTATAGTTTTCAAGAAAATCTTTAATATATGTCTTTAGCTGTCTACCACCAAAATATATGAATATCTTGTTAGATTGGCTCATATTTACCAGTGCTGACGCGTATCTCTCACCTTTCCTTGAGGGTAAGAATATAATTTTTGATTTAAATAATTTTGAAACTTCGAGAATTGTGTAGCTTTTTTTATTTAATATAGAATAATATCCGCATTTATTTTGTCTCCAGGCAAAATAACAGATTTCTACGGTATCTTCTATGTGCGTAAAGTTTCTTGATTGATTGCCAGGTTTTACGACTGGTAAGGGTTTACCATGTTTATATTTATCCTCAAATATTCCTATTACAGTAGCCATTGCACCAGACTCTATTTGTCCAGGTCCATAAACATTATAAAAATAAATAACTTCAAATTTCATTTTAAACCATTTTTTTAGATTTGCTAACATTTCTAAATTTTTTGATTTAGTAAAAGCATATGGCGATAAATTTTTATCATTACCACCATTACCTAGGCTCGCAGATGTTGCTGAATAAACCAATTTAATTTTATTTTTTAAACAAAAATTAAAAACTGCATTCGATCCAACAGAATTTGACTCTATACATTCACTCATGTACAAAAAACTTTGATAGATTCTAGAAAACTCTCCAAAATGAAAAATTGTTTTTATTTTATTTTTTTTATTATTTAATAATTTGGTTATATTTTTTGTATGACCACTAACATATTTTACTTTTTTATTTTTTTTATGATTCTTTATTGTTCCAGTGCTGTAGTTATCAATACTAATAATTTTAAATTGAGTTTTTTTTAATAGAAAAGCAATTAAATTTGATCCAACAAATCCAGCTCCACCCGTTACCACTATAATATTTTTCATTTTTTTATAAAAAATTTTTTACTTATTTCTAGACTGTCGTTCTTTAAGTCAATCAAATTATATTTTATTTTAATTTTATGAACTAACTTTAGATTGTTTAAGGTAAAATTATCACTAAAGAAATTTTTTTTTCCTTTTATAATTATAACCTTTTTTTTATTATAAAAGTTTAACCATTTAGTGAGTTGATTTAAGTAAACTTTTTGTCCCAAAGATATATTATAAATACCATAAGCATTTTTTCTAATCAATTTTAGAACTATTTCATTAAATATTCTAATAGATATAAAGTCTTTATAATTTTTTTTATTATTGTAGATATAACCTTGTTTTATTTTTCTAAAAAAAATATCTATAAAGGTTTTATGAAGTTTCCTTTTATTATTAGTTGGTAATCCAATTAAATTTGCTACCCTTAAAATCAAAGATCTATTTATTAAAATTTCTTGAACTAACTTTTCTGAAGTTAATTTATTTTTTGAATAGTTACAAGTTGGTAATAGTTTATCATCTTCTTTAATATTAAACATCGTTTTGTAAACTTTTCTAGTGCTTAGAGAGATTAATTTTGTTTCGTTATTGGTAATTTTTTCAGCAACAATTAAATCATTATCGTTAATCCTTTTATATTTATTTAAAATAAATTTCTTATTAGTAGAGCAGTTAATAATAAAATCAAATACATTAATAAAAGAAATATTTTTTTTTAAAAAACTATCAAAACTAACTGCATGTATGTTCATATTTTTTTTTTTAAAAAATGCTAAGAGATTGGAGCCAATAAAACCTTTGCTTCCTATAATTAATATTTTTTTCATTTTATAAAAATCTGAATAAACAATGTTAAAAAATAATCAAAATTTTTTTGGTATTTAATTTTGTTTTTACGAAAGAAATATTTTATGTAATTGTGTGCTTGCATTCTTCTTTTCCACCATGCATTAGATAAATAACCAAAGCTTGATGAAGCTGTCTCTGATGATTGTCTATAATATGTCAAATTTTTATCCAGAATAAAAAAATTTTTACTAATATATTTTAAATATATGGCAATTCTAAAATCCATCCATATGTCAGGAAATAAACTAAAATTAATGGCGTTAATAATTTTACTAAAATCACTTCTACGTATTGAGATACAGCTTTGTGGTGGTATGTATGGCCAAAAATTTTTCATAATTTGAATTTTTTTTTTTGTGTATTGTAATTTTTGAGAGTATTTAAAAATTGGTAAATCAAATATAGACAATATTTTTTTATTTTTTAAATATATACTTGTTATGATTTCTATTTTTTTTCTTGAAAAATAATCATCACTATCCAAAAAAAATATTATTTCACCAGTACTCTTTTCAAAGGCTCTTTTATAAGCTGACATTTGATTGAATGAACCAAATTTAGTTCTTAACTTATTTTTTATAACTTTTATATTTTTATATTTTTTTATACTTTTAATTGAGCTGTCAGATGAAAAGTCGTCATGAAATATTATTTCTATATTCTTATAAGTTTGTTTTTTAATAGAGCTAATGCATTCTTTTAAAAAAATTTCATTATTATAATTCGCAATTAAAATGGATACTTTTAAATTTTTTGATTTAGTTGCCATTTTTTATATAAATATATTCAAAAGTTTTTCTAAATGGCATTTTTGATTTATAAGTCTGTATAAAATTTTTTTGAAGAAGAAGATTGTTAATATCTCTAAAGTTGTAATTTTTTTTTATCATATTATCATAATGATGCTCAAACATTAAAATTTTAACCAAGCTTATTTTATTCCCTAATCCAAGTAAAATTTCATATTCATATCCTTCAGTATCTATCTTTAAAAAATCAATTCTTGTTAGATTTTTATGAACTATATAGTCTTCAAGCTTTTGAACCCTAATATCAAATTCACGGTATACATCCTCCTTACTAAAATAGCTTAATAATTTGAATTTTTTTTTAAAATATTTACTATTTTTATCTATTTTTTTAAATGTTGATGATGAGCTTTCATAAAATTGTTTGAATGTTTTGGTGGTATTATTAGCACCCAAAGCCATATTTTCTAGTACAATTTCTGTATTTTTATTGATTTTAATAAATTTTTTTTCTTTTTTTTTTAACAATTCATAATTTATTGGACTTGCTTCAAATGAATAAATTTTTTTTATAAGAAAATTTTTTGAAAATAATTCAATGGTTTCACCTTTGTGTGCCCCAACATCTATAAAAATGTCAAAACTTTTATTATTTTTTTTTAAAAAATTAACAATTTTTATTTTATGAAAATAATCAAAGAAATCGATAACTAATAAAATTATTTTTTGCATAATTAGTTAATATTAAATCTATATATATTAAATACCTTTTTAACTTTGGGGACCATATCTTCTTTACAATTATTTTTTTTTAACTCACAACTTTTATAATTTTGAATATGCTCATTAATTGCATTTTCAATTCTATAATGATGATTTGTTACTCTAAATGAAAAATTCTCAAGAGGATTAAAGTTATATTGTAAAATTTCATTATTTATTCTTATTATATTTCTTCCCATAAAAATTAAAAATGAGAATGCCACTAAATATATAAAATTTTTTTTAGTCATTATTTTATCCTTGGTAAAACTTTCAAGTTTGATGGATGCAATAATAAAAAATATAGAGGCTATTAATGCATAACCTCCATACCTCAATGATGGATGATTATAGAACCATTCAAAAAATAGTATAACTAACAATAATAATAATAATAAAATATTATTATCTATTTTTAAGAAAATTTTAATTTTCGTATAGAATGTTAAGCTTACTATTAATATTAGTACAATAATTCCCAATAAAAAATCACTAACTTTATTAAAAAAATACTCATCAATCCAATGACCAACCCAATTGAAACTCTGTATATAAATTTCTGGGTTGTCCAATCTAAAATTTGGTCCTGCACCTGCCTTTGACCATTGTTCATACCAATCTTTCATTCTTATAATTTCAGAGTTTGGTAGAGACCATTCAAGATTACTAAAACATGTTTGATTCACTGGGTAAATTAAGCACCCTGTGTTAAAAAAATTAGTTAGGAGAACTAAAAAAAACATTACTAAAGAGAGCTGTAAACCTATATTTTTTATTAATACTAAAAAAAATTCTTTTATTTCTAATTTTTTTTTTAATATTAGTATAATTGGAATTAATATAACAACATACAGTGCATAAAATGCTTTGAAAGATGTGATTAATGCAACCAATAAAAATATCTTTGATAACTTTTCATTTTTTATTTGAGCGATTGATATAAATGCTAGTAGCTCTGCCACAACAACTAAAAGTAAAATTTGTGCAGATCTATCTGTTCCATGTTCAGCTATTCTATAAAAAAAAATATTTATAAATAAAATACTTAGCAAAATAAAATAACTTACAAAATTAATATTACTTTCTTTAAAATTTTTCTTTAAATTGCAAATAAATACAATGTTTGCATATCCTAGTATTAAAACGGCAGATAAGTGAAAAAAGTAAAATTTAACTAATGGAAGATAAAATAAAGAATTTAGATAGAATATTGATGAAGGAGTTCTAAAACCATGATTAAATATTCCAATTCCAATTATTAGATTTGATTGAGTGAGATAATGGCTATAGCCAAAATGATAATAAGGAAAATCATCATGCGTTTTAAAAATAATAATTGAAATAAATAAAATTGAAAATATTGATAATGTTAATAATATTTCAGAATAGTTTTTTTTGTTGTAAAAAAAAAAACTAACAAATCCTAGAAACATAAGTATTAAATTATGAGATGCATTGTGTGGATAAAATAAATGACTTAAATATGAATATAATACTAATGTAAAAATCCCCAACAAACCTAAATATCCATGATTTAATTTTCTTTTAAAAACTAAATTAGAAAATAAATTACCATACCCAATTACCGAAAATAATAAAAAAATATAGGAAAAATAAATTATCAAAATATTAGTTGTCATTTTTTTATGATAAAAAAATATTAATTAAAATTAACTTAGAATATTGTTGTCTTAGATTAAAAAATATAATTTTTTTTTGATTGAATAATATAAAAATATTAAATATACCACTTTCCATAAAAGTAGTAGCTTTAGTATACTTGGTGATTATCGTATTTATTGTGGCAACATAATTAAGGTTTATATATAAAAAATCCATACTGATATTTATTTTACTATTTTGTTTTTATATTTATATAAATTAATTAATACTTAGTATATTACGCTTTAAATGAAAAATTTAACACTTTTAATTCCAGCAAAAAATGAGAGCGAATCACTACCAAGGGTGCTTGATGAAGTAAGAGAGCTCAATTGTAAAAAAAAAATTATTTTATCATTTGATGATGTTGAAACAATCAATGCGATAAGAAATTATGATGTTGAAATAATTTATCAAAAGAATTTAGGCTATGGAGATGCTCTTATTAATGGTATTAATGAAACTGAAACTGAATATTTCTGCATATTCAATGCCGATGGTTCTTTTATGCCTACTGAAATAAATAATATGATAAATTATTTAGAAAAAACTGGATCTGACTTTATTTTTGGCTCTAGATATCAAGATAATTCTGGAAGTGAAGATGATACAATTATTACTCTCATAGGAAATAAAATTTTTACACTTATTGGAAATATTTTTTTTAATTTGCAAATAACAGATATTTTATACACCTTTGTTGTGGGTAAAACGGTTAATGCCAAGGAACTAAATCTTAAAAAAAAAGATTTTGCTTTTTGTGTTGAGCTACCAATCAAAGCAAAAAAAAATAATATGACAATTAAATCATTTTCTTGTTATGAAAGAAAAAGGTTTGCTGGAACTAAAAAAGTTAATGCCTTTAGAGATGGTTTTATTATATTGATACAAATGATAAAGTTTTTTTTTAAGAGATAAATCTTTTAAGTCAATTTAATAATAACAAAATAAACTTTTTTTTATTTTAATATTTTTTTAAATATTTACTTTTCATTTAAGTATTTTCTTAAAAAAAGACAAGCTTCAATTAAGTGGGTTACTTTTTGTAATAGCTTCTCTAATACCAACAATTCCTTAGAGAAGTTTTTTTACAACATTTGGTGCTACATTATTTTGGCTCAATTACGCATTTATGCTACCGAAAGAAAATTAATATTTTACCCTTAATAGGAAATAAACAAATAAATAAATTAAGATATTAAAAATTAACAATATGCACAAATATAATGATTTATCTGCAAAATTTATTGAAAATAAAGATATACACAAATTGTAAACATTTATTAATATAGAAGAAATTTGATTTGAGTACCGTCTGTATCTGAAGTTCTTTTGGGCAAAATACCTAAATATTAATTGATGTAAATGTTTTGTATCTGGAAGAGTTGATTTGTATCTATAAAATTTTTTTCTGCATATAGAAAAAAAATTTTCAAAGGCAGGATACCAAAGTAGCAAAGCAAAAAAATATGGTGATATCAATGGATTGGATGTGTGTATTTTTAAAATATAAATACCAATCACAAAACCAATCAAATATGCGCCAGAGTCACCTAAATATAAGTAATTTAAATAATTAAGAATTAATAAAAATGATACGACTACTATAAAGGGTATTGTTGATTCATAGCCTATATTAAAATTTTTAAAAATTGAAGTCAGTAATAAAACAATTAAAACAATTAGGAAATAGCCAAGATTTAACCCATTTAAGCCATCAATAAAGTTGGATCCATTTAGAATTATCAATAAACAAAAAGCTGAAAAAAAAAGTCCAAAATAATAATTTAAAAAAAATACTTTTAAGTAATCAATTCTCAAGTCATTAATTCTTAATTCTGAAAAATAGAGAAATATTAAAATAATTAATACTTGCAAGGTCAATCTTATAAACGGAGATTTTAAATAATCAATATCAGAAAGAATACCGAGTATTAATAAGGCTAAGCAGGAATAAAAAATTAATCCGTCATTGAAAATTGGGTTAAAGCAAAGATTAACAAAAAGAATTATTCCCCCAATTAATGGGACGGACTCAGTGCCTACCAGTTGTTGATGATGAGAATAAAATTTACTTTTTAAAATCGAAAGTTTATTTGAAATTAAATTTATTATAAAAAAACTACAAAGTAAAATTAAACAAATTTTGAAATAATATGTGATCATTTTTTTTTAATATAATTGATTGACAAAATTAAAGTTTTTAGTATTGAAGTTAATATATTAAAATTTAAATATTTATAATAAACTAAAAAAGCGTCTTTAATTTTTTGAGATAAGGATTCTGATAGTGATTTAGGTACATTTGTCCAGTTTGTAAGATATTTATCAATCGAGTGAAAAATTATACCGTTTTTAGAAAGTTTTAGCCATAATACGTAATCTTCTTTGGTTTTTAATTTTGGAAAATTATTTACAAATTTTAAAATATCTTTATTTAAAATAACTGTTGAAAGTCCAATATCGCAAGAGTTTAAAAGTTCCTTGTAATTCAAGTTTCTAGCTTTTCTTTTTGAAATTTTTTTTCCATACACGTTTACAAGATTGTACGAGGTGTGAGAAGCAAGATATCCTTTTTTTTTCATAAACCTTAGCTGATAAGAGAGTTTATTTTTTTTCCATGTATCGTCACTGTCTAAAAAAGCTATATATTGACCTACTGCAGCCCTAATACCTTTGTTTCTTGAAAACCCGGCACCTAAATTTTTTTTATTATATATAATTTTAATTTTATTTTTATTTAGTTTTTTTAAAAATGTTATATTTTCTCGTACATTATTATCATTTATAATAATTATTTCATAGTTGGTGTAGTCTTGCTTATAAACACTAGATAATGTTTTTTTTAACAAAATAGTATTTTTATAAAAAGGAATTATTATACTGACTTTATTTTTCATCTTAAAAAAATGTTTGTAGATAGTTAAAATAATGTGTTGAATTTTTTTTTATTAAAAAACGATCCAACTTAGATTTTGCAATTTTATTTTTATTATTAGAGGTCTCATAATTATTAATTGCATACAACATTTTTTCAGCTAATTCATGTGGTGAATTTGGCCTTACAAGATAACCTCCTCTGCCGTTTAATAAAATTTCATTTGGTCCACTATAACAATTTGTTGAAACACAAGGAGTATCAAAATTGATTGCATCTAGTAAAACATTTCCCAAACCCTCGTAAATCGAACTCAATACAAATAATTTTGATTTTTTTAAATATTTTTCTGGATTTTTAACCCAACCTTTAAATGTTACTTTTTTTTCTAAATTAAGATTTTTTGTTAATTTTTTTAATTTAGTCATTAAATTTCCGTGTCCTAAAATAATTAATTTATAATTTTTATTTTTATTGGAAAAAATTCTAAATGCTCTTAGAAGAGTATGGTGATCCTTTTGTTTTCTTAGCCTACCTATATTTAATATTGTGTTGTTTTTTTTATATTTTTTATAATTTATTAAGTTAATTATTGGATTATAGATTGTTTTAATTTTTTTTTTATTAAAAAAAAAAAATCTTAAAGATTTTGCTGATCCTAAAGAGTTTGTAATTGCTCCATGACTAAAATTATAAAACATACATTTTAAAACAAATACAATTAAACCATAAAATTTATTTTCAGAATTTATTGCTGAATGAAGAGAATTTTCTGAATTGCGAATAATAATTGTAGTACGCGTAAAAATACACGTAATTATTGCCGCTATATTACTTTGCATCGAATGAACAATTACATTTTGATTGATTTCTTTTTTTGTGATCAAGTATCTAAGTTTATTTGTGGCGTAAAAAGCTGAAATAAATCTAAAAGGAATAAAGGGTATTTTTCTTTTAATTTTGTATGAATGAAAAAAAATATTATTTTTTTTGATTTTTTTAATAAAATTTATAGAACTTATTATATGAATATTTATATCCTTGAGGTTCTGACTTTTTAGCAAATTATTCAATGTTTTTGTAACACCGCCACGTTCATATGATGGATAAAAAATGATTATATTTTTTTTCATATTTTTATTTTTTAATAAATACAAAATTTGATAAGTGATAAATATTATTTTCTGGTCTGCTCGGATCAACTCTAACAAGACCATTGTTAAATGGTAAAATTTTATAAATTTCATAATTTTTTAAAAGTTTATGAAATTGATATAAATTTTCTCCATTAAATAAATTATGATAATTCATCTCTATTTGAATAAATTTTGGGTTAAATTTATTAATGCTATTTTTTGCACCCTGAATGACATTAAAGTCATTACCTTCTGTATCAATTTTAATAAAATCTACACCATTTATAAAAAGTTTTTTATTTTTTTTAACAAAATTATCTAATGTATTAGTTTTAATTTTAAACTTTTTAAATATTTTACTCTTAAGAAAATTTATTTTTTTTACATTTTTATTTAATGATGATAATTGAGAATTTTTATTTGTATAAAAAATTTCTCTTACTTCAATTTTATTTGAAAGCGCAACATTATGACAGCTAAATATATTTGGAAAATTTTTTTTTACTTTTTCTAACTTTTTAAATGCTTCACTCATTGGCTCAAATGCGATTACTCTGAAACCTTTATTGAGTAATTTTTTTGAATAATCACCATTATGAGCTCCTATATCTAAGCAATTTTTAATTTTTTTTTTTTTTAGAAAATTATTTAAAAAATATTCCTCTCCTGTTTCATTAAAGTTTCCAAAATTTTTGTAGCCTTTAACTTTTAAAATTAAATGTAAAAGAATATCAGACATAAAGTTAAATATTTTATTGGAAAAAATTAAAATAACTAGTTTGATTAAGAAATTAAACATAAATTATCTATTGTATAATATATTTCTAAATTTATTTAATATACGTAAAAAATATAAAATAGTTACAAAGATTATACTTTGTCCATTTTTATATCTAATCTTTGATTCATAATAATAACTTTTATAAAAAGGAATTTTTGAAGAGTACCCATTTAAATCGAATTTACCAAATACTTCATTTTTTTTTGTAATCATCCCTTTTAATGTTTTATTTTTAAGGAGTTTATATATCAAGTCATAATCTGCACCAAAATTTAGTTTAGTATTGTAAAGTCCTATCTTTTTGTGCACACTTTTTCTTATAAAAAAACCCGTGGAATGTGAGGGGTAAATATTAAATCTATAATTAATTTTTTTAGGTTCAAATCTAAATAAAATTCTTTCTTTTTTTACAGGTCCAAACAAAAAATCTAATTTTTTTTTATTTTTAAAATACTTGCTTACGATTTTTAATGTATTTTTGTAAAATACATCTCCTGAATTTATAATACCTATGATTTCTCCTTTGCTATGAAGTATTCCTCTATTCATTGCTTCCCATAAATTTTTATCATTTTGAGAAATCAGTAAATCTATGTTGTTTTTATTTTTATTTAATATCTTTAATGTTCCATCCTCTGAGTTTCCATCAATTACAATATATTGAAAATTTTTATATGTTTGTTCAAATACACTTTTTAATGTATTAAAAATTTTATTTTGGTCATTTTTTACAACAGTAATAATGGTAATAAGAGGTTTTTTAATTGTTGTTTTTTTTTTTTTTATTAGGAT
>Ga0114997_10004580_pt1 | contig 10669 bp, 12 predicted proteins | sample ArcticOcean_MG_C_2_FD_87045 | JGI IMG/M metagenome (GOLD analysis project Ga0114997, IMG submission 87045) | Marine microbial communities from western Arctic Ocean - ArcticOcean_MG_CB4_136 | ecosystem: Environmental > Aquatic > Marine > Oceanic | place: Arctic Ocean: Canada Basin | collected... | reverse complement strand
CACATTCATTTTTGAAAGGTCGTCTTTATCAAAAAGTAATTCTTCTCTTCTTGTTCCAGATTTAGTTATATCGATTGCTGGATAAATTCTTCTTTCAGCAATTTTTCTATCAAGAACAGTTTCACTGTTTCCTGTTCCTTTAAATTCCTCAAAAATAACTTCGTCCATTCTGCTTCCTGTGTCAATCAAAGCTGTTGAAATAATTGTTAAGGATCCACCTTCTTCAATATTTCTTGCAGCACCAAAAAATCTTTTTGGCCTTTGAAGTGCATTTGCGTCAACTCCACCTGTCAATACTTTTCCAGAACTTGGTATCACGGCATTATATGCTCTACCTAATCTTGTGATCGAGTCTAATAAAATTACTACATCTTTTTTATGCTCTGTTAATCGTTTTGCTTTTTCAATTACCATTTCAGCAACAGCAACATGTCTTGAAGCGGGTTCATCAAATGTGGAACTGATAACTTCTCCTTTAACTGTTCTTTTCATATCTGTTACTTCTTCTGGTCTTTCGTCAATTAACAAAACCATCAAATAACTTTCTGGATAATTTTTAGCAATTGAGTTAGCGATGCTTTGTAAAATCATTGTCTTTCCGGCTTTTGGGGGAGAGATAATTATTGATCTTTGACCTTTACCAATTGGACTTACAAGGTCAATTAATCTTGGAGTTAAATCTGGTTTTTTTTCTATCTTAGTTGTTTCAATTTCCATCACCATTTGTTTGTCTGGATAAAGTGGAGTTAAATTATCAAACGCAATTTTGTGACGAGCTTTTTCTGGTTCTTCAAAATTTATTTTTTCTACTTGTAATAATGCAAAATATCTTTCTCCTTCTTTGGGAGCTCTTACAGGACCTTCAACCGTATCTCCTGTTCTTAAGCCGAATTTTCTTATCTGACTTGGGCTTACATAAATATCATCTGGCCCAGCTAAATAATTTGATTCCATTGCTCTTAAAAAACCAAATCCATCTTGCAATAATTGTAAAACTCCTGCTCCAGTTATTTCTTCTTTTTCTGCAACTTTTTTTAATATTGCAAATAAAATTTCTTGCTTTCTCAGTGTACTAGCATTTTCGATACCAAGCTCTTCTGCTTGTGTAATTAATTGTTCAGATGATTTTAATTTAAGTTCTTGTATATTCATGAATAGGGGGGGGGTTGTTAAAAAATTTTATAAGATGAGATAAATATATATACTCTTTAAACTATTACAAGCCTAGACGGGCTTAAAAACAACAACAAAAACAATCAAAATAAGCAATATTGTTGGTACTTCGTTAATTATTCTAAAAAACTTAGAAGATTTAGTGTTTTGATCCAAATTAAAATCACTAAGAAGTTTTGATAAATAGAAATGATATAGGGTTAATAAAATCACTAACAACAATTTTAGTTTAATCCAAGCTGCAGAAAGAACTTCAAAGCCTAAAGAAGAAATTAAAATTAATCCAAATACCCAAGTTAAAATCATTGCTGGAGTCATGATGTAAAAATATAATTTTCTTTCCATTATTTTAAATATTGAAGAGGTATTTTTATCTTTTAAATTTTCGACATGATAAACAAAAATCCTGGGTAAATATAGAAGTCCTGCCATCCAGGAAATTACTGCTATTAAATGTAGGCTCTTAAATAATAAATAACTATTCATAATTTAAACAGGGACATTTTTTAAAATTAGATGGACACTGTATTTTTGGTGGATAAAGATTTTCATTAATTTTATATTCATTTTTTTTAATTATTAATTCTGACAATGCTTTAATAAAATCCTCATTAATACCAAGCGCTGGAACTCTTGTATAATTTATACATCCATTAGCATCTGCTATTTCTTTATATTCTATATCAAGTTCAACGAGAGTTTCTGAGTGTTCAGAAACAAACGCGATAGGGACCAAAACGATGTGCTTGCCTATTTTGGAATTTTCAATAATTGTAGTTTCTGTTGATGGTCCTATCCATCTTAATGGACCAACCCGACTTTGATAACTCAATATCCAATCAAGGTTCTCATCATTTAAACTCTCAACTATTTTTTTTACCGACTGTTCAACTTGCCATTGATAGGGGTCCCCCTTTTTAATATTTTTTTCTGGCAGACCATGCGCAGAAAATATTAATTTAAAATTTTTAAGGTGTTTGATTTTTTTTGTTATCTCTTTTGTGTGAGCGTTAATAAAATTCTGATCTGTTGGATAACAGCATATTGTGCTTGTTTTAACATGATAGTTATTTTTTTTACAAACATCTTTCCATTCTTTAATTGAAGACCCCGATGTTGCAGCGGAGTATTGAGGGTACAGGGGCATTAGGACAACTTCGTCTGGGCCGTATAACTGAACATCTTTAATCACATCTTTGGCTCTTGGATTCCAGCATCTCATTATGATGAAGCACCTGTATTCATCTTCCTCTTGCGTTTGATTTAGTTTTATTTCTAGAGCGTCAGACTGTTCTTTGGTTAGTTTTAATATGGGTGATGAGCCACCGAGTTCAGCATAAATTTTTTTAGCAACAGGTGCTCTTCTATTGGATATTAGCTTTGCCAATGGATATCTCAAAAGGGTTGGTAGATTTAGAATTGCTGGGTCATTAAATAAATTAAACAAAAAAGGTTCAACATTTTCTAATTTATCTGGACCTCCAAGATTAAATAAGATAATTGCTTTTTTCATTTAATAATCCTTTACCATCTTTACTAAATAATCCACCATGTTAGGATCCGTTTTGGGCAATACGCCATGGCCTAAATTAAAAATATATGGATGATCTTTGAATACATCTAGATATCTTTTTGCTTCTTTTTTTAAATTTTCTTTATCAGTTAATAATATCTTTGGATCAAGTCCTCCTTGAATGGGTATATTAATATCTTTGCATATAGATATTGGATTGACATCGTAATCAATGTTGACAACATCAGGTTTAACAATATCACAATAATTTTTATAATTTTTAACCCCTCTTGGAAAACAGATTACGGGTACGTTTAATGATTTTACATAATTAACTAAATTTAGTGTTGGAATATAAACGTAGTTTGGTAAATCTTTTTCTTCTAACAGTCCAGCCCAGCTGTCGAAAACCTGAATTACAGTAGCACCACTTTTTATCTGTTGATCGATGTGTAATTTTAAAAATTTTTCTAATATTATTAAAACCCTATTAATTAAAAACTCATCTTTAAAAAAATCTTTTATTAATTCTTTTTTGGGTGAGTGTTTATTAATCATATAAACTAATAGCGTCCACGGCGCACCAATAAATCCTATTACATTCTTATTTTTAATTAAATTACTTTCAGTTACTTTTTTAATCGATTTATAAACTGGATATAACTTTTCTATAAAATCTATTTCATCTATTTTAGACAAGTCTTTTAAGTCTAACGAGCCTAATTGTGGACCCAAATCTTTTTTAAATTCAACTTTCTGATTTAGCCCATAAGGAACCATCAGAATATCAGAAAAAATTATTGCAGCGTCTAGCTCAAATCTCTTTAAGGGCTGAAGAGTAATTTTTGATGATAAATTTTCATCCAAACATAAATTAATAAAATTTGGATTTAGTTTTCTAATTTCTCTAAATTCTGGAAGGTATCTTCCTGCCTGTCTCATTAACCATATTGGAGTATTTTTTGTGTTTTTGTTTATTATGGTTTCTTGGATAGGGGTCATAATAATAAGTAAATGTTTAAATATAGTATTAGTTGTATAGTATGTGAATAACGGTAATTAATTGTTTTACACATTTTATACACCATTTATTAACAATTAATAATTTATAGATGTGAACTATATTCTTTAAATTGAGCCTTTATTTAATATTATTAGACAGAATGTATATTAATATTTCACATGTTTATTAATGTTTATAAAAGATAGGTTTTACAGTGAAAAATAAAAAACATCAAAATTTTAAAAAATGATAAAAATAATACTTAATCATCCACATTTTATACATGAGTAACACATATCAAATATACCTTATTTCGGACTCCACAGGAGAAACTCTGGACAGGGTATTTTTAGCAATTAAAGCTCAATTTAAAAATATTAAATATGATGTTAAATCCTATTTTTTTACAAGAACAGAAAATCAAGTTATTAAAATAATGGAAGAGGCAAAAGAAAAAAATAACTCAATAATTTTATATACAATTGTCGATACCTCACTCGCAAAATTTTTAGCAAACAAAGGGAATGAAAAAAAAATTCCATGTTTTAGTGTGTTAGGAAACCTTATAATGAATTTTTCTAAACTACTAAACCAAGAAGCATCACACGTTCCAAGTGGGCAACACGTGTTAAATGAAGAATATTATGAAAGAATTGAAGCAATTCAATTTACGATGGCTCACGATGATGGTAATTTAGCGGAGGATATTAGTAAAGCAGATTTAATTTTACTAGGAGTAAGCAGAACAAGTAAAACGCCAACATCTATTTATTTGGCAAACAGAGGTTTTAAAACTTTAAACATTCCCCTCGTGAACAACAAATCAATACCTGAAGAATTAAAAAAAAACCCAAAGCTGTCTTGTGTTGTGGGTCTAACAACAGAGCCAGAGAGGCTTGTGGATATTAGAAAAAATAGAATGAGCACACTTAAAGAAACAAAAAACTCTAACTACACAAACATAAAAAAAATTGAGAAAGAAATAGATGATGCCAAAAAAACATTTATTAAATATAAATGGCCAACAATCGACGTTACTCGAAAATCTGTAGAAGAAACGGCAGCATCGATAATTAAAATACACGAAATATATAAAAATAATGGTTAACAAAATAATTCTTGCTTCAAAAAGCGGTGTAAGAAAAAAAATTTTAGAAGATAATAAAATTATATGTAGGGTTGAGCCGGCCAATGTGGATGAAGAAAGCATTAAAGAAAGCCTGTTGAAAGAAAAAGCATCTCCAGAAATTATCTCTAAAAATCTTGCTGAGCTTAAAGCAAACAAAATAAGCCAAAAAAGAACAGGAGAACTGGTTTTGGGAGCTGATAGTGTTATTGACTTGAATGGTAAAATAATATCAAAACCGGTGAATAGAGACGGAGCTCTAAAAATACTCTGTGATCTAAATGGTCAAACACATCACCTGATAAGTTCAGTTTGCATATCTCAAAACGGCTCAATGATCTGGAATTATACAGACAAGGCATCTCTAACGATGAAACAAATGAAAGAAGAAGAGCTTATAAGCTATCTAGCCAAGATAAGCGATGAAGCACTATACGCTTATAATGTCTATCAAATTGAAGGTGAGGGCAGGTCTTTATTCTCAAAGATAGAAGGGGATGAGGACACCATAATGGGTTTGCCAGTTAAGAAAATTAAAGAGTATTTAAATAATTATAAATGAAGAAATATTTAGTTATAGGAAATCCGATTGGGCATTCTTTATCTCCATTAATTCATAATTATTGGATAAAGAAATATTGTTTGAAAGATAGCATTTATGAAAAGAGAAAAATCGAGGAAAAAGATTTAGAAATTATAATTAAAGAAATTAGAGAAGACGAAATAGTTGGAGTTAACGTTACTGTGCCGTTTAAAAAATTAATTATTCCTTTCCTAGATAAATTAGACCTTAGTGCCGAAGAAACCCAATCTGTAAATACTCTTTTTAAAATTAACAATAAGATTGTCGGATATAACACAGACAGAAATGGTTTTTGGGATACCATAAAAAATTTTTATCCCACAACTAAAGACTCTAGGAAGCCGCCACCTCTTGAAGGTAAGCATATTTTTATTCTAGGAGCTGGTGGCGTTACCTCTTCCGTAATTTCTGCCCTTAAAAGTGGAGGAGCTAATAACATTATTCTAAGCAACAGAACGAAGGAAAAAGCAAACCAATTAAAAAAACTATTTCCAGAATTAGAAGTTCTAGATTGGGGCAAAAGACCTTCACTCTGTGATATTGTAATTAACACAACCAGTATTGGTCTAACAAAAAATGAAGAAATAAAAGTAGATTTTAGTGATTATGATAAAAATTTTCATAAAAACTTCCTATTTTATGATTTAATTTATAATCCGAAAGAAACTGTTTTTTTAAAGAAAGCAAGATTAAGAGGAAACAAAACAATGAATGGTAAAATGATGTTTTTAAACCAGGCAAAATACGCTTTTAATATTTGGACAAATATAATGCCAGAGATTGATGATGAAGCAATTAAACTTTTAGATTGATGATTAAAATTGGAATTTTAGGAGATATTGGATCGGGCAAAAGTTATGTAGCAAAGAATTTTGGCTATCCAGTATTTAATGCAGATGTTGAGGTGGGTAAATTATATAAAAAAAATAGAAAAATTTTTAATAAGTTAAAAAAAATATTACCCAAATATATTCATTCATTCCCAGTAAATAAAAATGAAATTTGTGATGCTATATTAGCAAACAAATCTAATTTAAAAAAAATTGTTAAAATTGTTCATTTAGAAATAAGAAAAAAAATGAACATATTTTTAAGAAAAAATAGAAACAATAAGATCATAATTTTAGATATTCCCCTTCTATTGGAAAATAAAATTAATAAAAAAAAAGATATTTTGGTATTTGTTCAATCAAAAAAGATAGATATTTTTAAAGAAATTAATAAGCGAAAAAACTTTAACCTAAAGCTTTATAAAAAATTCCAAAAAATTCAACTATCACCTGATTACAAAAAAAAAAAATCTCAATTTATTATTAAAAATAATTTTACCAAAAAGTCTGTTAGTAAGAGTATAAAAAATATTTTGAAAGAAATTTTGTAAAATGAAGGAAGTTATATTAGATACAGAAACAACAGGTCTATTTGTTAGGGATGGCCACAGAATAGTGGAAATTGGCTGTATTGAACTTGAAGATCTGGTTCCAACAAAAAATCAGTTTCATTGTTATCTAAACCCTGAACGAAAAGTTTCTGAAAAAGCTTTAGAAGTTCATGGATATACAGATGAATTTTTATCTAAACAAAAAAAATTTTCAGATGTGGTGGATGAATTTTTAAGATTTATAGAAAACAAAAGGTTAGTGATTCATAATGCTGAGTTTGATTTATCACACCTAAACAATGAACTGGCACTAATAGGCAAGAAAAAAATAAACAGTGGGGATGCAGTTGATACATTGTTACTGGCAAGAGATAAATTCCCTGGTTCCCCAACAAGTCTGGACGCATTGTGCAAAAGATACAGAATAGACAATAGCAAAAGAACACAACACACAGCCCTCATAGACTGTGATTTATTATCGAAAGTTTATATAAATCTATTAGACCAAAAAGAACCAAGTTTAAACTTTCAAAATGAGGATAATGAAAAAATAATAATAGATTCAAAAAATACGAATCAGTATTATAAAAAAATTGTTCAACCAACAGAAGAAGAACTTAAACTTCATAAAGAGTATTTAAAAAGTAGTCTAAAAAAGAACTTTTTTAATTAGTTTTCAGTTTATATAGTTGGGTAAAATCAATTTTTTTATCTAGAGCAACTTCTGGAAAACCAGAATTGTGAAGTAAATTTAAAAAAGCTTTCTCTAAATTTGGATAAATTTTATTTTGGACATCACACAATATAATTTTTTCTAAATCTTTTTTGTCTTCTACTTTTTCATCAATTTTAACAATTGAAGCATAAACTATTTCAAAATAAGATCGTTTTTCATTTGGTTCTTTATCTTCAAACTTTAAAGTTGTGTTAACTTCAATCATTTTATTTTTAAGAGGTTTTGAATTAATATCTATATTGAGTTGATATCTTGAAATATTCTCTTTAACAAACATGTAGCTCTGAATATCGGGCGTTTCACTAGAAATATCCTTTACAAATTGAGCTAATATTTTAAAGTTTTCTGTCATTTTCATCATCTATATCTTCAAATTCACCATTAATAAAATCTTGATTTTTATTACTTGTCTTTTGTTTGGTTGTTACTTTTTTAAAAATCAATTGTCGTGTTGGTGGAAAAATAATCAATAAACCTAAAAAATCAGTTGCAAACCCTGGCAAAATTAAAAGTAATGCAGCAAAAGTCAAAGCAGCACCAGATATAATTTCATAAACAGGCAGTTCATTTTTTACAATTTGAGACATTCCAGCTTTTAAAGTATTAAAACCCTCATATCGCGCATAAATAACTCCAAAAAAAGCAGTAATAAAAATAAGCAAAATAGTATTAAAGGCACCAATTTGAGAACCCACTTTAATAAATAAATAAATTTCAATAACGGGGATGCTAATAAATAGTAATAAAAATGTGTTCATTTGTCCTTATTCTAAATTGCTAGTTGTAATTAATCAACATAGTAAATATTATTAGTTTATGAGTTTTGAATACATAGATATTATTCTTTTGGCAATGATTGCGGGTTTTATTTTTCTTCGCCTGCGCGGAATACTTGGTAAAAAAACTGGTTTTGAGGGAAAAATTTCAACACAATTTGAAAAAGAATTTCAAAAAATAAATATAAGTCCAAAACCAATTAATGAAAAATTTGATGAAGAGACAAAAAAAGAATTTTTAAAAGGCGCAGAAATTGCATACGAAACAATTATTACAGATTTTAGCGATAGTGATAATAAGTTGATAGCCAGCAAACCTCTGTTGAGTAAAAAAATTCATGATCAATTTCAGGAAGCTCTTTCAGATAGAGCAAGTAAGGGTTATTTTGCCGAAATAACTTTTATTGGGATTAAGTCATCTGTAGTTAAGGCTCATAAAAAAGTAGAAGACAATCTGGAGGTCACAGTGGATTTTGTTAGTGAAATTATAACTTGCATAAAAGATAAAGATAAAGAAATAATTTCAGGAGATGGTAAAAAAATTAAGACAGTTTATGATACTTGGGTTTTTTCAAAAAATATAAAATCTGCTAGCCTAAACTGGCTACTAATTGACACTATTACATAATTGATTAAAAGAATTTCAGACAAAGATAAAGAAGACTGGGATGATTTTACAAAAAACAAACAAAAAACTCTCAACAAGGACTTAGTTAAAAAAAAAGATTTAAATAATAAAAATATTTTAGAAATTTCAAACAAAGACAAACAAGATTGGGAAAATTTTTTAAAAAATAAAGAAAAAATACCTAATAAAGATTTTATTAATAAAAAAAATATAAGACAAGAAAAAATAAAGAAAATAGACCTTCATGGGTATACGATTGAAGAAGCCAACAAAGCTGTAGAGCAATTTATTCAAAAATGCTTTAATGAAAATGTTACTAAGATTATAGTGATTACAGGAAAAGGTCTTAGATCTAAAAACATTGAAAATCCATATCTTTCAAAAGATTTAAGTATATTAAAATATTCTGTACCTGAATTTATCGAATCAAATATAAGCTTAACAAAAATAATTGCAGAGACTGTAGATGCAAAAATAGAAGATGGAGGAAGTGGTGCTTTCTACATTTATCTTAAAAATAAATTTAAGATAAAAAAACTAACTAGAGAATAAATTTAGATAAATCTGTATCCTTAACAAGCTCATCTAAATTTTGTTTAACATATTCAGAATTAATTACAATTTTTTCACCAGCTCTATCTGTGGCTGTAAAACTAATATCATCCAAAATTCTTTCAATGATGGTATGCAATCTTCTTGCACCAATATTCTCTACAGTAGCATTTACTTCTGATGCCATATTAGCAATAGCGTCTATCCCGTCTTCTGAAAATTCTAGTTCTACATTTTCAGTTTCTAAGAGAGCAACATATTGTTTTATTAAACTATAATCTGGTTCTTTAAGAATCCTTTTAAAGTCATCACTAGTTAAAGCTTCAAGCTCAACTCTTATTGGAAGTCTACCTTGTAGCTCTGGGAGCAAGTCAGATGGTTTTGCAAGCTGGAATGCACCTGACGCAATAAATAAGATGTGGTCAGTTTTGATTGTACCGTATTTTGTGCTCACAGTTGTTCCTTCAATTAAGGGTAGTAGATCTCTTTGCACTCCTTCTCTAGAAACGTCTCCACCAGATCTATCTGTTCTCCCTGAAATTTTATCTATTTCATCCAAAAAAACTATTCCATTATTTTCTGTGGAATCTTTTGCTGATTTTATAATTTTATCTTCTTCTATTAATTTATCGGCTTCATCATTAATTAAAATTTCATGAGATTCTTTGACGGTCATTTTTTTTTTCTTTTGTTTATTTCCAACAGATTTTCCAATCAACTCACCAATATTTATCATTCCAATGTTCGCTCCAGGCATTCCGGGAATTTCAAAAGAAGCTTGAGAACCGCCGTCATTCACTGCTATTTCAATTTCATTACTATCTAAATCACCATCTCTTAATCTTTTTCTAAAACTTTCTCTTGTAGCAAGACTTGCTTTATTTCCAACTACTGCATCTAAAACTTTTTCCTCTGCTAATTTCTGAGCTTTTGTATGAACTTCTTTTCTTTTTTTTACTTTTTCCATCGCAATTGCAATTTCAAGTAAATCTCTTATAATTTGTTCAACATCTCTTCCAACATAGCCAACTTCTGTAAATCTTGTTGCTTCGACCTTTACAAAAGGAGCTTCTGCTAATTTGGATAGTCTTCTAGAAATTTCTGTTTTACCAACCCCTGTTGGTCCAATCATTAAAATATTTTTAGGTAAAACTTCATCTTTCATTTCACCTTTTAAAGCCTGTCTTCTCCATCTATT
>Ga0114997_10004577_pt1 | contig 10678 bp, 9 predicted proteins | sample ArcticOcean_MG_C_2_FD_87045 | JGI IMG/M metagenome (GOLD analysis project Ga0114997, IMG submission 87045) | Marine microbial communities from western Arctic Ocean - ArcticOcean_MG_CB4_136 | ecosystem: Environmental > Aquatic > Marine > Oceanic | place: Arctic Ocean: Canada Basin | collected... | reverse complement strand
AGGTGCGCAAGGTATTTTATTAGATGTTGATCATGGGACATATCCTTTTGTGACATCATCCAACACAGTTGCATCTGCTGCTGCTACAGGAACCGGTTGTGGACCAAATTCCATTCATTATGTACTTGGCATAACTAAAGCATACACAACTAGAGTTGGAGAGGGCCCTTTTCCAACTGAATTAACTGATGATATAGGAGAATTATTAGGTTCAAGAGGAAAAGAATTTGGAACAGTTACGAGCAGAAAAAGAAGATGTGGTTGGTTTGATGGTGTTTTGGTTAGACAAACAATTAAAATTTCAGGAATAGATGGAATTGCTTTAACTAAATTAGATGTTTTAGACGAACTAGATGAAATTAAAATGTGTGTTGAATATGAATTAGATGGAAAAAAAATGGACTATCTTCCTGCAGCAGTTGAAGATCAATTAAAGATTAAGCCTATTTATAAGACATTCCCTGGATGGAAATCATCCACTCAAGGAATCAAGAATATTAAAGATTTACCAGATAAAGCAAAGAATTATATTCATGCTTTAGAAGATTTTATAGGTACAAAGGTTTCAAGTATTTCAACAAGCCCAGAGCGAGAAGACACAATTCTTCTGGAAAACCCTTTTGATGTCTAGTTTACAGGAAGTAAATTTTTAGATTTAGCTGATAACAACATATGTTTTTGAAGTTTTTCAAATGCTTTATTTTCTATCTGCCTAATCCTTTCCCTGCTAATTTTATATTTTTTGCTTAAATCTTCAAGTGTTGTGGGTTCATCATTTAACCTTCTAGAGTATAAAATTTCTCTTTCTCTTTCATTAAGAATTTTAATAGCATCTTTTAACAAGCCTTGTCTTTGTCCCATTTCTTCTTGGTGTGCAAATTTAAGATCATGATCCAGCTCTTTATCTACTAACCAGTCTTGCCATTCATCACCATCTTCACCAACTTGTGCATTTAAAGAAAATTCTTTACCAGAAAGCCTCCTATTCATTGAAACAACCTCGTGTTCGCTAACATCCAGTTTATTAGCTATTTCATTTACATGTTCAGGTCTTAAGTCCCCCTCTGACTGTGGAGCAATTTGATTTTTAATTTTCTTTAAATTGAAAAATAGTTTTTTTTGAGCTGTTGTTGTTCCTATTTTAACCAAACTCCATGATCTTAATATATATTCTTGAATGGAGGCTCTAATCCACCACATTGCATAGGTCGCCAATCTGAAACCTTTTTCAGGTTCAAATTTTTTAACAGCTTGCATCAAACCAACATTTCCTTCTGAAATCATTTCATTAACAGGAAGACCATAACCCCTATAACCCATGGCAATTTTTGCAACAAGTCTAAGATGGCTAGTTACAAGTTTTTCTGCAGCTTTAACATTTCCAGTTGTTTTCCAATTTTTTGCCAACATGTATTCCTCTTCAGCGGCCAACATAGGAAACTTTTTAATTTGTTCTAGATAAGCAGAAAGACCACCTTCGTTTGAAAGTGCAGGGAGATTATTGTTCATTATAGTACTCATAGATTGTATTTATTTAATTAACAATATTAATGTTTCAATTCTTTATTTGCTAGTATTTCTTAGCATTGCAAGAATATTTTCAAGTTCTTGTGGCAAAATTGAGGTAAAAATCATCTCTTTTTTAGTTTTTGGGTGAGTGAAGCCTAGTGTTTGTGCGTGTAGAAATTGTCTATCCAATTTATAAATTAAGTTTTCTAAATTGGTATCAATATTTTTAAGTTTTTTATATTTTTTTTTATATTTACCATCACCCATAATGCTATTACCCATATGCGTCATGTGAACTCTTATTTGGTGTGTTCTTCCTGTTTCCAATCTACATTCAACTAAACTTAGTGTAGGTGTTCTGTCATTTTCAAAAATTTCAATAGTTTTATAATTAGTTATTGCTCTTTTGCCTTTAGAAATACTAACCTCCATCACTTGTCTATTCTTAGAGCTTCTAGTTATAAATGTATCAATTTTCCCAGATGAAGGTCTAAGTTTCCCCCAAATTAAAAGCTGATAAACTCTTGTAATAGTATGTCTACTAAATTGATCAGATAAATTTTCGTGTGTTATGTTATTTTTTGCAACAACTATCAACCCAGAAGTATCTTTGTCAATTCTGTGAACAATACCTGGTCTTAATTCATCACCAATTGTAGATAGAGAGTCTTTATTGTAGTGCATTAAAGCATTAACAATTGTTTTATCATAATTACCTGCACCAGGATGCATTATTATACCAGCTGGCTTATTAATTACTATTAAGTCTTTATCTTCATAAATAATTTCTAATTTAAAATCATAAGGCTTTAATGATGCTTCCTTAGGTTCCGGAATTTCAAGGCTTATCTTATCACCTGTAGAAACTTTTTTGGAAGGATTATTAACTATTTCATTATTTAACATTAACTTTTCATTCAAAATTAAATTTTTTACTCTAGTTCTGCTAATTAAATTCTCTTTTTTACTGATAAAAGTGTCAACTCTCAAATTATTTTCATCAGTTTCAACTATAAAATTAATATCTTTTTTCATGGTGCTAATTTTTTATATATTTATTAGAGTGTATTTTTATAAGTAAATAATCTTGTTATAATATATTATTATCTAAACAAAATAATTAATTTAATGCAATTTTAAAAAAATTATAATACATATGGATTATGCGTTTGTAGCTCAACTGGATAGAGCGCCTGACTTCGGATCAGGAGGTTGAGGGTTCAAGTCCTTCCAGGCGCACGAAAAAAGCTATGATTTTTATACTATTACCCGCATACAATGAAAAAAGAAATCTCATTAAGATGCTTCAAAAAATTGAAAAAATAACCGTAAAAATAAAAAATATTACAGTTGTATTAGTGGATGACTTTTCAAGTGATAATACAATTTTACTAAAAAATAAAAAATATAAATTTAGATTAATTTATAAAAAACATAAATACAATAAAGGATTAAGCATAACCTTAGAAACAGGCTTCAATATTATTTTAAAAAAAGGGAAAGAAGATGATATCGTAGTCACATTAGATAGTGATAATACACATCCAGTTTCCATAATACCAAAGATGATAAAAAAAATAAACAAGGGTAATCAAGTGGTAATTGCATCAAGGTTTGTTAGCACATCAAAAGTAAATGGGTTAACAATCTGGCGCCACATACTAAGCATAGGTGCAAAATATCTGTTTAAGTTAATATATCCTTACAAAAATCTAAATGACTACACATGCAATTTTAGAGCTTATAGATTTGGGTTGATTAAAAAAGTTTTACAAAATAAAAAATTTTTTAAAAATGAAGATTTTAATATAGCTGCAAAAATTATATTATTTTTAATAATTAAAATTAAAAATTTGAAACTAATAGAAGTTCCATTTACTTTAAGTTATGATTATAAAATTGGCCAAAGTAAAATGAAATTAACAAAAACTATTTTTTTGACACTACAGTTGCTATTTTTCAAAACACAAAAATAAATCAACTCACCAAATTGTAAGAAATTTTGTATAAATAATTAATATAAGCAGTTATAAAATATAAAAAAACCAAAAAATAAAAAAATAAAGTATTTTTAAGACTTAAAAATATATTGCTCACTAAAAAATTTTTAAATAAAATTAGTATCATAATTAAAAGTAAAGGTTCAAAATATTTTTGATACACAATAAAATTTAAACTCATAAGATTTATTATAATAATTAGGATAAAAAATTTTGGTTCACACTTTATCAAAATATAGCAAGTGATTAATCCTAAAAGGAAAGAGATTATAAAGATTAAATTATTTTTAAAAATTAAATAAGACAATTTATAAAAAAAACCACCACCTCTAAGTCTAGGATCTAAAGAAAAAAATTCTTGATTAAAGAAAACAAAGAAAACTAGAAAGAATATAAAAATAATTTCTATTTTTGTTAATTTTTTTATTTTATTTACTAATACTGTTAAATTCTCTTTATTTAATATTAAAAATAGTAAAAAGAAAAATATTATAGAAAAATTAGATGAAATTGTATAAAAAATATTTTCAGTCATGATATTTTCTAAATCTACAATTCTTGGATTTAATACTATAAAAAAAAAACCAGGTAAACTTAGCAAGGCACTAAACAAAAAGAGTTTAATGAAATTATAAATTTTTTCTGATGAAAAATAATTGTAGAGATAATATAAAAATAAAAGTAAATAAGTTTGTATGCAGTAAATAGCTAGAGATAAAAAAAGTAAGTTAATTATTTTATAAGTAAAAATATTTTTTTCTTTCGATTTAAGATAAAAATAATTACCAATTAAAAAAAAAATAGTAGCTGTTAGGTGCGCATTTGACCATATCGCAGCAGATCTAAATAAAGGAACGAATAAAAAACTTGAACTAAAAATTATTAATATAAATTTATTACAATCATAAATTCTATTAAGATTTAAATATAAAAAAATGGGTAACAAAAAACTAAAAAATAAATAAAATATTTTAACAAAATTTTGATCATTAGAAATCACATTTACCAAAGATAGTAGTCCATAGTGAAAAGGCATATGTCTGGTTATGTCTGTAATAAAATTAAAATTTGAATAATTAATAATTATTGGCCAAGTTAAATCAAAATCCCACTTAGCACCTCCAGTCGAGAGATCTTCATTTAAAACAAAACCAATAAAAAGTGAAAGAATAGGAGCAATAACCAGAAAGATTAAGACTATTTTGTTATTGATAGGTTTTCTCATTGAGAATGTAATTAATTATTTTATTAGTTTATTAATGCACTATATAGAATTAAATTATTATTTCAAAACTTAAGTAAATATGAAAATTTGTATTGTTTTATCAACGAGACCAGAAATTATTAAACTGGCATCTTTAATTGCAATTCTGAAGAAAAAAAAAATAAACTTTTTTTTGATAAATACTAATCAGCATTATTCAAATATAATGAGTAAAGTTTTTTTTAATTTTTTTAAAATACCCCAACCTAGGTACAATATCAAAGCATCTACTTCTAAAAATGTTAGTTTTTTTTCTAAAACAATTGGTGGCATAGAAAAACTATTGTATAAAGAAAAACCTAATTTTTTGATTGTACAGGGGGATACAAACACAGCTTTAGCGGGATGTTTTGCAGCTTCAGTTTTTAATAGAAAACACTTTAATTATCATGAAAAAATAAAGATTGTACATATCGAAGCTGGTTTAAGATCTTTTGATGATGAAATGCCAGAAGAAATTAATAGAAAAATTATAGATCAACTTTCCAATATTCTTTTTGTGCCAACTAAATTTGATTTTGATAATTTAAAAAATGAAAGATTGATATTAAAAAAAAAAGTATTTACGGTAGGTAATACAATTTCAGATATAATTAAAAAAAATTTACCATTAATAAAAGAAAACAATAATCTAAAAAAAGATTTTTTTTTAATTACCCTGCATAGACCAGAAAGTGTAGATAACCCTAAAAAACTTAATAAATTAATTATGGACCTAGAAAAAGTTGGTAAAAAATTTAATACTAATTTTTTATTTCCTGTTCATCCACGAACTAATAATGTAATTAAAAAACTTAATATTAAAAAATTAAACTTTATCAAATTCATAAAACCACTCGAGTTTTTAGATTTTTTGACTATCTTAAAAAAAAGTAAAATTATTTTTACAGACTCAGGTGGCATTCAAGAAGAGGCATCTTTATTGGGTGTGCCATGTATTACAATCAGAGAATCAACAGAGAGACAACTAAGCATAAAAAATAAAACTAATATTTTGACAGGATATAATTATAATAAAATTTTGGAAGCTGTAAAATATTTTGATAAAAACAACGTCAAGCCGTCAAAAATTTTTGGTGATGGAAGAGTTGCTGATAGAATTTTTAGTATTTTAAAAAAAATTGATAATAATAAGTAGCAACTTTCGTTCACTCAAATCTATTAGAATTTTTTCTAGGTTGAAAAAAATGATAAAATAAAAAAATATCTTTAATTTACTAAAAAAATTTAAAACTTTGAGGCTCTGTATAATCTATCATTTATAGTTTTACCCAAACCTTTGTTTGCAATTTTTTCAACTGCAATTGATTTATACCCCTTATTTTTTATTTTTCGTAAACAAGAGTAAAGATTCTTTGCAGCTTCATTTAAATCATTTTTGGCACTTAAATAGTAATAATTTTTTAATTTATTTTTTCTTTTTTTAATTAAAATAAATGCTGTGTCATTATTAGGTTTTTTTACATTCATTTTTAGAGGAATTCCAGGTGAATAATGAAGACGTGATTGGCCAGGTGTAATTTTTTTTTTAGGATTTAAGTTTATATCTACTTTGAATCCCAGAGTTTTTTGAATTTTAGAGATATCTAAACCACCCAATCTTAATATTGTTGGCTTACCAGTAAGATTTATTATAGTCGACTCTATTCCAATAGAACATTTACCTCCGTCTAGAATATATTTAATTTTGTTACCAAATTCTTCTTTAACATCTGAAGCCTGAACCGAACTTACTTTTGTTGAGATATTAGCACTAGGTGCTGCCAAAGGATAATCTAATTGTTGAAGTAAATCCTTAAAAATTTTATGACGTGGAAACCTTATGGCTAGATTTTTTTTTTTATTAGTTACATATTTGGAAATTTTAGAGTTCTTCTTTAATTTTAGAATATAAGTTATTGGACCAGGTGAAAATTTTTTATAAAGTTTAATAAAATTGTTATTTATTAAACAATCTTTTTTAAGACAATCAATATCTAGATAATGAACAATTAAAGGGTTATTTTTTGGTCTTTTTTTAAGATTAAAAATTTTTTTTACTGCTAAATCTACGTATGCGTTAGCAGCTAAACCATAAACGGTTTCAGTAGGAACACCTATACAACAATTATTATTAAGGTATTTTTTTGCTTTTTTGATATTTGATTGATTAGATTTCATGTATTAATAATTATTATTATATGAAAGATAAAAATTTACCAGCTGATAATAACTCACAATCTCTTGAAGAGTTAACAAAGGAAGTGAATAATATTATTGAGTCATTAGAAGCAGAAAAAGATCTTCAAAATTCAATTGATTCTTACCAAGAACTATTAAGATTAAATAATATTATTGAAAAGAAATTTTATAAGACCACAAAAATAATTAATGAAGAAACAAAGAAAAAAATTAATAATATAGAATTAAAGAAAAATGATAAATAAACTTGTTAGAATTGCAAAAGATACCAATTTATTTTTAAAAAATTTTATTAAGAAGCAGAAAAAAACTGAATTGATTACAGCCATGGAGTATGGCTTATTTCCTGGAGGAAAAAAAATAAGATCTAAAATTTTATTAGATATAGGAATTATATTTAAAATTGAATATAAAACATTAATTACCATAGGTGCTGCGGTAGAGTGTATTCATGCTTATTCTCTCATTCACGATGATTTGCCTTGTATGGATAATGATGAATTGAGAAGAGGAAAACCTTCCACACATATTAAATTTGGAGAGTCGACAGCAGTGCTTGCGGGAAACTCACTTTTAACAATGGCTTTTGAAATTTTAACTAGTTCGAACTTAAAGATTAATGAAAAAACTAAGGTAGATCTAGTCCAAAAATTATCTCAGTGTTCTGGACATTTAGGAATTGCGGGAGGTCAATATTTGGATCTAAATTTTGAAAAAAAAAAGATTTCAAAAAATAGAATTATAGATATGGAAATAAAAAAAACTGGAGGGCTATTCAGTTTTTGTTGTGCAGTACCAGCTATTATTAAAAAGAAAAATAGTAAAGATATAATTTTTTTTGAAAATATTGGTGCAGATATTGGTCTTCTATTTCAAATAGCAGATGATCTTATCGATTTTAAAGGCTCTTCTAAGATTGCAGGAAAAATAACCGGGAAAGATAAAAAAAAAGGTAAAGCTACATTAATCAGTTTACTAGGATACCAAAATGCTATTAAGTATAGTGATAAAATCAAATTTAAGATAATTAACAATTTAAGTAAATATAACTCAAACACTAATAATTTAAATGAAACTTTAGATTATATTTTAACAAGAAATAAATGACACAAAACTATAAATTTTTAGAAAATATTAATTTTCCTTCTGATTTAAGAAAACTATCTGAAGGTAATCTTCAAGAGTTATCTGATGAAGTTAGAACAGAAATGATTAATGCTGTTTCTGAAACAGGTGGTCATTTAGGCGCTGGATTAGGTGTCGTTGAGCTAACAGTCGCCTTACATTATATATTTGATACTCCCAATGACAAGTTAATTTGGGATGTTGGTCATCAGACCTATCCTCACAAAATTCTTACAGGAAGGAAATCTAAAATTAGAACTTTAAGACAAGGCAACGGCCTATCTGGATTTACTAAAAGATCTGAAAGCGAATATGATCCCTTTGGTGCTGCACACAGCTCAACATCTATATCCTCAGCTTTAGGAATAGCTGAAGCAAACAAACTATCTAATAAATTAAACAATGTGATTGCTGTTATTGGAGACGGAGCAATTAGTGCGGGTATGGCCTATGAAGCCATGAATAATGCAGGTGCCTCAAAAACAAAAATGATCGTTATTTTAAATGACAACGACATGTCTATTGCAAAACCAGTGGGGGCTATGAGAACTTATTTAGCAAAACTTTTAACAGGGAAAATTTATTTTAGTTTAAGAGAAACGTTTAAATTAATTACTTCAGCTTTTTCTAAAAGATTTAGTGCAAAAGCTGGAAAAGCAGAGGATTTCTTGCGTTCAGCTGTAACAGGTGGCACTCTTTTTAATTCTTTAGGGTTTTATTATGTTGGACCAATTGATGGACATGATTTAACAACTCTTCTGCCAATTTTAAAAAATGCAAGAGATTCAAAGTACCAAGGTCCAATTATGATTCATGTTAAAACGCAAAAAGGAAAAGGATATTCATATGCTGAAAAAGCAAACGATCATTATCATGGTGTATCAAAATTTGATGTTGTAACTGGAAAACAGGTAAAAAGTGGAACTAATTTACCAGCTTATACAAAAGTTTTTGCAAATACTTTAGTTAAACATGCAAAAAGAGATAGTAAGATTGTAGGGGTTACTGCTGCAATGCCAGGTGGAACAGGCATGGATATTTTTGCTAAAGATTTTCCAAAAAGAATGTTTGATGTTGGGATTGCTGAACAGCATGGGGTTACCTTTGCAGCAGGATTAGCAACAGAGGGTTATAAACCCTATGTTGCAATTTATTCAACTTTTCTACAAAGAGCATATGATCAAGTGGTTCATGATGTGGCTATTCAAAGTTTACCTGTGAGATTTATAATTGATAGAGCAGGATTGGTAGGTGCTGATGGATCAACTCATGCTGGTTCATTCGACATTACCTATCTTTCTACACTTCCTAATTTTATAGTCATGGCCCCAAGCAATGAAACAGAACTAGTTAAAATGATTAATACTTCTATGGATATTAATGACAAACCTAGTGCCATTAGATACCCAAGAGGAACTGGAGTTGGATTAGAATTACCATCCATAGATGAGAAAATAGAAATAGGAAAAGGAAGGGTTATTCAAGAGGGAAAACAAGTTTGTATTTTGAGTATTGGAACAAGACTGGAAGAATGTAAAATTGCAGCTGAAGAATTAAAAAACAAAGGAATTAATTTAACAATAGTTGATGCACGGTTTGTTAAACCATTAGACCAAGAACTTATTTTAAAGTGTGCTAGGGAACATGATGTAATGATCACTGTAGAAGAGGGGTCTATAGGTGGTTTTGGTTCTCATGTTGAAAATTTATTATCAGAAAAAGGAATATTTGATAAAGGTTTAAAATTTAGATCTATGACGTTGCCTGACACTTTTATAGAACAAGATAGTCCCAAAAAAATGTATGATATTGCAGGCCTTAATGCATCTCAAATTTCTAAAAAGATACTAGATATTCTGTTTACAAAAGATTCAATTAAAGTAGTTAAAAATTATACTTGAAATATTAGCTGCACTGAGCCTTGTTCATTAAGTAATGATCTAATAGAACACAGTTCATCATTGCCTCACCAACAGGTACTGCACGAATTCCAACGCAAGGGTCATGCCTACCCTTAACTGAGATAGTGGTATTTTTTCCAAATTTATCTATAGTTTTTCTAGTTGTTAAAATAGAAGAGGTTGGCTTAACAGCAAATGAAATAATAATTTCTTGTCCTGTTGAAATTCCTCCAAGAATTCCTCCTGCATTATTGGAATTAAATTTTAATTTTTTACCTTTTTGTGATATTTCATCTGAGTTTTGTTCACCACTTAATTGAGCAGAATTCATTCCTGAGCCAATATTAACACCTTTAACAGCATTGATGCTCATCATTGCAGAAGCAATATCCATATCTAATTTAGAATAAATAGGGGCACCTAATCCTATAGGAACTCCTCTAGCTCTTACTTCTATCACCGCACCACAAGAGGATCCTGATTTTCTCACATCTAGTAAATATTTTTCCCAGAGCTTGACCATATTTTTATCTGGGCAAAAAAATGGATTTTTATTAATAAGTTGATCACTCCATTTAGTAGTATCACATCCCAATATTCCTAATTGAGTAACAGCACCAACCACTTTAAACTTTTTACCTAATTTATTTTCTAAAACTTTTTTTGCTATTGCGCCTGCGGCAACTCTAGAAGCTGTT
>Ga0114997_10004576_pt1 | contig 10679 bp, 11 predicted proteins | sample ArcticOcean_MG_C_2_FD_87045 | JGI IMG/M metagenome (GOLD analysis project Ga0114997, IMG submission 87045) | Marine microbial communities from western Arctic Ocean - ArcticOcean_MG_CB4_136 | ecosystem: Environmental > Aquatic > Marine > Oceanic | place: Arctic Ocean: Canada Basin | collected... | reverse complement strand
TAGATTTTACTATTCCAAAATGTACATTGGAAATTCTTAAAATTGCTTCAAAGTTAAAAAAAAGAGTAGTTATCGGAACTACTGGTTTCACCAAAAAAGAAGAAATTTTGATTAAAAAATATTCAAAAAAAATTCCTATATTAAAGTCTGGCAATATGAGCCTGGGTGTTAATTTATTAATGTATTTAACTGAAATTACTTCTAAATCATTAAATGATGATTATTTAAGTAAAGTATTTGAAGTTCATCATAAACATAAAAAAGACTACCCATCAGGAACAGCCTTAATGCTCGGAAAGGGTATTGCGGATGGGAAAAACAAAAACCTTTATAATTTAATAGGTAAAAAATTTTTGAATAAAAAACATTTTCCTTATGGAAAAAAAATTAATTTCAATTCAATTAGAAAAGGTGAAATTATTGGAAAACACGAAGTAACATTTTCAAGTGGAAAAGAAATAATAACATTAAATCATGAAGCATTTAACAGGGCTCTATACTCAGATGGTGCCTTAACTGCTGCGAAATGGCTTACAAATAAAAAGCCTGGACTTTATTCAATGAGAGATTTATTGAATTTTAGATAATGGATGAGAGAAGAAAGGCAAAACAAATACTAAAAATTTTAAACAAACTTTATCCAACAACCCCTATTCCTTTAAAGCATAGAAATAAATTTACTCTTTTAACTTCTGTTCTCTTGTCTGCACAATGTACAGATCTAAATGTTAACAATGTAACTAAGGGTATATATCCAAAATATAATAAGCCTGAACATTTTGTAAAATTAGGAAGAAAAAGAATTGAAAAATTAATAAAAAGTATAGGAATTTTTAGAATTAAAGCAAAAAGTATTTATTTAATGTCTAAGCAACTGTTAGAAAATCATGGTAGCAAAGTGCCCAAAACATTCGAAGAACTTGAAAAGCTACCTGGTGTAGGTCATAAAACAGCTAGCGTAGTCATGTCTCAAGGGTTTGGAATCCCAGCGTTTGCTGTGGATACCCATATACACCGACTTGCTCAGAGATGGGGATTAACAAATGGTAAAAATGTTATTCAAACTGAAATAGATTTAAAAAGAATATTTCCTAAAAAAACTTGGAGCAAACTTCATCTACAAATAATTTATTATGGAAGAGAATTTTGTAAAGCAAGGGAGTGTTATGGTTTAACTTGTAAAATTTGTACGACTTGTTATCCTAATCGTAAAAATCCAATTAATATAAAAAAAGCATAATATGAAAATACTAGGAATCGGTAACGCTATAGTTGATGTTATTTGTAAAGTTGAAGACAATTTTTTGTCAGAAAATGGGTTAACCAAAGGTGGTATGGAACTTGTAGATGAGGAGAGATTTAAAAAATTGCTATTAAACCAAAAAATTGAAGGTACATTTTCTGGTGGATCAGTCGCAAATTCTATTGTTGGTTTGTCTCAATTAGGAAATAAAGTCGGATTTATTGGTAAGGTCAATGATGATAATTGGGGTCAAAAATATGAGGAAGGTTTAAAAAAAGAGGGAGTTGATTATTTTTATTCAAAAAAAAAAGAGGTTTTACCTACAGGTACTTGTCTAGTTTTAATTACCCCAGATTCTGAAAGAACAATGTGTACATTTCTTGGAACAGCTGGAAAAATAAATCAAAGCGATGTTGATGTAAATTCAATTAAAAAAAGTGAAATAATTTTTCTAGAAGGATATTTATGGGATGAGGGTGACCCAAAATCTGCTTTTGATAAAGCAATTCAAAACTCAAATAAAGTAGCAATGTCATTATCTGATTCATTTTGTGTTGAAAGACATAAAAAACATTTTTTAGATCTAGTTAGAAATAAAATCGATATTACTTTTGCTAATGAACAAGAAATCACTTCATTAATAGACGCAAAAAATTTTGAAGAAGTCATTTCATTTGCCAAACAACTAAAGAAAATGATAATTATTACACGTGGAGAAAATGGAAGTATTGCAATAAATAAAAATGAGGTAATTAGATGTGAAAGTAAAAAAAACCTTAATGTTGTTGATTTAACTGGTGCTGGTGATCTATTCGCTGCAGGGTATCTTCATGGTTATATTAATAGCTTACCAGTTCGTGAAAGTTTGGAGAAAGGTACAGAAATGTCATCAAAAATAATTCAGCAAATGGGAGCTAGACTAATCTAGTTTTTTTCTTTTAAAACTACCCTTTCCTTTTTTAGGTTTCACTACTCTTGGTCTATATTTTTTAGTTCTTAAATCTTTAGCAATAGGATTTTTTTGCCATTTATATTTTATAACCATCTTCTTCACTAGTGATAAAATTTTCATCATTAAATTTATTCTTTATTTTTTTTCTTAATCTATATATATGCGTTTCAACAGTATGAGTTTCTAAATCAGAAGAGTAGCCCCATACTTTATTTTGCAGAATACTTACAGGTTGTGGAATACTTTGGTTTTTAAGAAATAAAATAATGTCAATTTCTCTTTCAGTTAATTTTAGTTTTTTTATTTTATTAGAAATAATTCTTGAATTAAAATTCAATGTATAGTTTTTAATATTTAATTTTGAGTGGAAGTTATATTTCTGTTTTATTAGTTGTGCATTTATCTCATCAAGAATTTTTTCAATTTTAAGGGGCCATGTATCCATTACCAAAATATTGTTAATATTAATTTTGCTATTTGTCATTAATATATGCTGCTTTTTATCAACAATAATTGTAGAATTTATGCATTCATCATTTTTAGATTCTATTTCTTTTAAAAATTCTTTAGAGTTTTGATAATTAAAAATATTAAAAGAAAATAAATCATTTATTTCATAAAGAATATTATATAATTTTGGGAACTCAACTAAACTTACAGATTGCTTAAACATTAAAACATAACTTATGCTATTAACACTAAAAAATAAAGAGACCTTAATTATAGATGATTTTATTTTTAAATGTTGCATTGGAAAAAATGGAACAAAAACAAGAAAAAATGAGGGAGACCAAGCTACCCCTAAAGGAAAATTTTCTTTGGGCAAATTATATTATAGGGCTGATAGAGTTAAAAAACCTTCAACTAAACTTTCAATTAAAATTATAACTAAAGATATGGGTTGGTGTGACGATCCAAAAAGTAAATACTATAACAAAGAAATTAAAATTGGTAATAAACTAAGGCACGAAAAATTATTTAAAAAAAATAATTCTTATGATTATTTTATTGTGATTAATTACAATACGAAAAAAATAATATCTAACAAAGGTAGTGCTATTTTTATTCATTTAACAAAAGGGTATAAAAAAACTGCAGGCTGTATTGCATTAAAAGAAAAAGATTTTTTAATTTTATTAAAATTAATTAATAGTAAAACAAAAATAAAAATTAACTAAACCCTCGCTCCAAAAATTTTGGAACCAATTCTTAGAAATGATGAATTATTTTTTAGGGCCTCAATATAATCATTGGACATGCCCATACTTAACTCACTCAAATTCAATTTCTTTGACAATACATCCATCTTAGAAAAATATAATGAAGATTTTTCATTATTTGGCGGTAAACACATGAGTCCAATAATATTTAAATCCAATTCGTTTGTACATTTTTTATAAAAATTTTCTACTTGATCTATTTCAATGCCATTTTTTTGATGTTCGTTACCAATATTTACTTGAATAAAAATTTTTAATTTTTTATTTTTTTTCTTTTGTTCAAGCGAAATTTTTTCTGTAAGTTTTTTTTTATCTTATTAGTGCAAATAATCAAAAAGTGGTATCAAATACTTAACTTTATTTGTCTGTAATTTTCCAAGCATGTGCAATTTTATATGCTTAAAATCATTTTTTATACTTTCCCACTTATCATGTGCTTCTTGAACTTTATTTTCCCCAAAATGAATCTGCCCGTAATTTATGACTGGTAATATTTCTGATATTGAAAATGTTTTACTAACTGCAACAATTTTTGGCATTTTAATAGAATTTTTGCTTTGAGATACTTTTAGTTGTATTTCTTTTTGTATTTCAATTAAATTGTTAACATTGTGATCCATAATAAAAGCTTAAAAAATTTCTATTTTATAGATGATTTTAACAAAGATCATATCAGAAGTTTAAACAAAAATATAAGCATAATTTATAGAAATTATTCCAAAAAATACAGTCAAAAAAAAATTTTAGAAATAAAAAAATTCTGCAAAAATATTAAAAGAAAATTTTTTTTAGCTAATGACATTAATCTAGCTAATAAATTAAATCTTGATGGTGTTTACATACCAGCTTTTAACAATAGTTTTTCTGTTTATAAATTAAAAAATAAAAATATGATATTGCTCGGATCTGCTCATAATCTTAAGGAAATTAATCAAAAAAAAAAGCAAGGAATCGATATTTTTTTTTTAGCTCCCACTTTTAAAGTTAATAAATCTAATAACTTTTTAGATGTAATAAAATTTAATATCCTAGCAAATTTATTAAATGGAAAAGTTATTGCACTCGGTGGAATAAATGAAAACAATATTAAGAAAATTAAGATGTTAAATTGCTATGGTTTTGCATCAATTTCTTATATTAAGGAACATAATTAAATTTAAAATCACATGAACAATAAATTTGAAAATTTTAAACTGAAAGTTCAAAAGCTAGTAAATCACTATAATGCCAAAAATTATAGATTTGTAATACAACAAGTTAATATACTCTTAAAAAAACAACCAAATAATCCTTTTATATTAAACTTATTGGGATCAAGTTATCACAGGTTAGGAGATCTGAATACTGCTAAGCAAGTATTTAACAGAGTAGTTGCTTTAGATAACAATAGTTGTTCAGCTTTAAATAACTTAGCTAATGTTTACAAAGATTTAAATGAAAATAAATCTGCAGAAGAATTATATATAAAAATATTAAAAATTAATCCTAATTATACTAAAACTATTAATAACTATGCGGGTCTAAATTTTAAGTTAAATAAATATGAAGAAGCGATTCATTATTATAAAAAAGCATTAACACTTAGTAATAAAGATAAAGATACAGTGCATTACAATATAGGATTGGTTTACCAAAGCTTAGGAAGGTTTAAAGAAGCAATGTTTCATTATAAGGAAGTTCTAAAAATTAATCCTAATATGAATATTATTGATAGAATTATGGGTAGGTTTATCAAATATAATGAAGACGATTCTCATTTAAAAGAAATGTTACAAAAAATCAAAAATGACAAGTTAACTGACAATTCAAAAATTAACTTAAATTTTGCAATTGGAAAGGCCTATGAAGATTTATCAGACTACAAAAAATCTTTTTTTTACATTGATGAAGGGAACAGAATTAAAGACAAATTAAATAAACATGATTCAAGACCATTTGATAAATTAGTGAGAAACCTTAAGGATTATTTTGAAAATTACACTTTTAATAAAAACATTTCTAATCAAAATTTTAATAAAAAAATCATTTTTATCATAGGAATGCCTAGATCAGGAACAAGTTTAATAGAGCAAATAATTTCATCACACCCAGATGTTTATGGAAGTGGAGAATTAGATTACCTAGAAAGATTAATAGTAAATAATTTTTATAAAAATAATTTGTTAAAAATACCTAATTTTGAAAATGAAAATAACCAAGAATTAATTAATAAAATATCATCAAAATACCATGAATTAATTGACGATTTTAACTCTAATCAACAAATTATAACTGATAAAGCACCTTTAAATTTTAGATGGATCGGCTTTATTAAAATATTTTTTCCAAATGCTAAGATAATTCATTCTGTTAGAGATCCAAAAGATAATTGCTTATCAATATACAAAAATATTTTTGATGATAGCCTTAACTGGACTTACAACAAATCACATTTATTTAATTATTATAAAAACTATTATGAATTAATGAATTTTTGGAAAAAAAAAATACCCAATTTTATTTATGACTGCAAATATGAAGATTTAATTGGCAACTCAAAAATTGAAATAGAAAAACTATTAAACTTTTGTGATTTAGATTGGCATGAGAATTGTCTTAAATTCTATGAAACAAAAAGAGCAGTTAAAACCGTAAGTATGGCTCAGGTAAGACAGCCATTATACAAATCATCAATTTCATCTAGTAAAAAATTTGAACCTTTTCTTTCTGACTTATTTACTAATTTAGATAATTTATTTAGATAAAAAAAACGGCCCCACAAAGGGGGCCGTAAATTTAATTTTAGTACTTAAGTAATTAGAATGCTAATACAACACCTAATTCCATGTGCTCATCGTCTGCAGATGTTACAAATGCAGCATTTTTTGCTTCTGCTCTGTGAAATCTTACTGACGCAGCGCCAACAGTATAAGCAGCACTAATTGCATTAACTTTTTCTGTTACTGCAGCTGTAGCGTTAACTAGTTCACTTTCTACTTCTTGTATAGCATATGATACCGCAAAGTTCTCGTTTACGTTAAACGCAATTGAGTACCCTATAATATCTGTAGAAGCAGTGTCGACAGTTCCACTATTTGTTGAACCCATTCTAAGACCAACACTTACTGGTCCAGTTGAGTAAACAGCATGAGAAACCCACTCTGAAGTAGTACCACCAGTACCACCACTTTTAGGCGAATCATTTTGTGATACACCAGCACCAACAGTAAAGCCGTCCACAGCAGTCATTGACACGTAAACGTCCACAGTCGAACCATGTGCGCCTGCTCCAGATGAAGCACTTTCAGGCGTTGCAGCTGAACCATTACCATTGGCATAACCTGCAGAAACTGAAAGTCCACTAAATGTGTTTTTGTAACCAATTACATTAGTACTACCAACACCAGCGATACCATCACCAGAACCTGCACCTGTCCAAGACTCTTCGTAAGCCGTTGGTAAAAGATCGTCGTTTGCCGAAAGACCAACTAATCCACCACCTTTATTGTCAAATGAGAAAGTTCCCAGATCACCCATATCTAAAGATTGGTGTGAAGTTGATATACCACCAGCAGTACCAGCTGAATCAAGAAGTGCTCTTGTAGCACTTACTGTTCCAAATCCAACATCGCCTGAAGCAGTAAAAGTCAAAGCACTGTTAGCACCAAATTGGTTACCAGTAACTTCATAACCTTGTGTTCCGCCTGTATCAGTTAGAGTTAGTTCCATTCCTCCTGATACACCCCATTCAACTGCATTTGCAGAAAACGCAACTAGCGATCCTGTAAGGGCAGTTAAACCTACTTTTTTAAAATTGATCATAGTTTTATCCTTTTTATTATTTTGATTAATCAATGCATGATGCTTAACAGTACAGAACGTCTTTTACTTAATTAATATGAATTATACTTAAATAAAATTCATTATGTTGTAAAAATATCACAATTTGCTATTTTTCAAACTTTTACAAGCAAATTTGTCTTATATTGTTAGTTTTTTATTATTATTCTTTAAGTATAATATGTTAATAAATTATGTTAATTCAACTCCTAATTAGTTTTTAATTTCATGAAAATCAAATTATTTAATCATTTATCTCTATTTTTAATAACAGCTCTCTTTTTGCTCAATTCCTGTGCTGCACTATCATACAAAAAGGCAGATGTTAAAGATTACCCAATCAATGACGGTGAAAAAAGATCAAAAAACATGAGTGAGGGTCGTAAGATTACCTTTGGTGGCAAAAAAGGAAAAAGTGGCAAATTTGATTTTGCATCATCTAATGAGATGTGGAGAGCCGCTATTGACGTTTTAGATTTTGTGCCTTTACTTAATGCTGACTATGGTGGGGGAATTATAATTACTGACTGGTATTCTGATAATCAAAAAAATAATGAATCAATTAAAATTTCTATACAGTTTTTATCGAATGAAATTAGATCAGATGCTTTAGAGGTTAAAATTTATAATAAAAAATGTAGTGCTAATCAAAATTGTGTCACTTCAAAAATTACTTCCGAATTAAATTCTGAAATAAAATTGGCTATTCTTAAAAAAGCTGCTTTAATAAAAAAGAAAAATAATGCCAAGACTGCTAAATGGTAATATAATAATAATTTATAAAGACAGTGAATTTATAATTATAGGTTCAAAAAATAAATAAATTATTAAAAAACCATTTTTGCTAACTAATTAAAAGTAATGCGCTATAATTTTAAAATTGTTGAAAATAAATGGCAAAATCACTGGGATACCCAAAAAACTTTTAAATCAGAAATAGATGAAAGTAAAAAAAAATTTTATTGCTTAGAAATGTTTCCTTATCCATCTGGAAAAATCCATATGGGACATGTAAGAAATTATACTATTGGAGATGTGCTTGCACGCTACAAATCATTGCAAGGTTATAATGTTTTACATCCTATGGGATGGGATTCCTTTGGAATGCCTGCAGAAAATGCTGCACGTCAAAATAATTTAGATCCAAAAGCATGGACTGAAAAAAATATTGCTGCAATGAAAGATCAACTTAAGAAATTGGGTCTCTCTATAGATTGGGATAGAGAAATTTCCACATGTTCACCTGATTATTATAAACATCAACAAAAAATTTTTCTTGAATTTTACGACAAAGGCTTAGTTTATCGAAAAGAAAACTATGTTAACTGGGATCCAGTTGATCAGACAGTATTAGCAAATGAGCAAGTAATTGATGGTAAGGGTTGGAGGTCTGGTGTTTTAGTTGAAAGAAAAAAGCTTAATCAATGGTTTTTTAATATATCAAAATTTTCTGAAAAGCTCCTTAATGATCTTGACGGTCTTGATGAGTGGCCAACCAAGGTTAAAATTATGCAAAAAAATTGGATCGGCAAATCTTTCGGCTGTGAAATTGACTTTAAGATTAATGGTAGTTCTGAAATTAAAAACATTAAATGTTTTACTACAAGACCAGATACTCTATTCGGATTTTCGTTTTTGGCTGTATCTATAGATCACCCTCTATCGAAGCTTTATGAAAATGACAAAGATTTTAATAAGTTTAAAAAAGACTGTTCAAAAACTGGAACAACTGAAGAATCAATTGCTCAAGCTGATAAAATTGGTTTTAAAACCAATCTTACTGCAACAAATCCTCTTGATGAATCAATTAAAGTACCAGTTTATTTTGCTAATTTTGTATTAATGGATTATGGATTTGGCGCTGTATTTGGTTGTCCTGGCCATGACCAAAGAGATCTCGACTTTGCCTTAAAATATAAACTTAAAGTTAACACTGTGGTGAAACCAGTAGATGAAGATAATAATTTTAAGGTTATAAATGAAGCATATTCTGGTGGTGGCATAATTTTTAACTCTAAATTTTTAGATGGATTAAAGGTTCCAGATGAATCAATTCAAAAAACTATTAAAATACTTGAAGAAAAAAAATTGGGAAAACAAAAAATAAATTTTAGATTAAAAGACTGGGGTGTATCTAGACAAAGATATTGGGGATGTCCTATTCCTATTGCTTATAATAAAAATAATGAAATTATTAAAGTACCTTTAGAAAACTTACCTATAAAACTTCCTGAAAAAATTGACTTAAACTCAACAGGTAATCCATTAGATCACCAAAAAGATTGGAAAAAAATTATAATTAATGGTGAAGAATGCACATTGGAAACTGACACTCTTGATACATTTGTGGACTCTTCATGGTATTTTTTAAGATTTTGTTCACCTAAAAATGAAAAGGATGGTTTTGATATTAAAGAAGCAAGTTATTGGATGCCTGTAGATCAATATATTGGTGGTGTTGAACATGCAATATTACATTTATTATATTCAAGATTTTTTATGAAAGCTTTAAATTATAACAACAAAAAATTAGATCATGATGAACCCTTTAAGGGATTGTTTACTCAAGGCATGGTATGTCATGAAACTTACAAAGATCAAAATAATAAATGGCTTAGTCCCGATGAAGTAACTTCAGAGGATGGAAAGAATTACTATAATAAAAAAAACCCCTCAGAAAAAATTACTGTTGGAACAACCGAATCTATGTCTAAATCAAAAAATAATACGATTGACCCACAAAAAATGATAAATAATTATGGAGCAGATGCGGTTAGATTATTCATCTTGTCTGATAGTCCCCCTGAAAAAGATGTACAGTGGTCAGATCAAGGAATGTTAGCTGCACATAAATTTATTCAGAAATTTTGGACATTGCACGAAAAAATTAAATCGGAAGAACAAAAAAATCAAGAAAAAACAAATGACAATATCGACGAGTCTATTGAAGAATTTACAAATCAAATAATAAATAAAATAAATATTAGCTTAGAAAAGTTTAGTTATAATGTCATTATTGCAAATTTGCATGAAGTTTATAATTACTATTACAAAATTACTGAAGAAGGAAAAACAAATAAAAATTTAATTAATAATTACATAAAAATTTTAAAAATTATGTTACCAATAGTTCCTCATTTAGCGAATGAATGCTTAACTGAAATTTCTACCGAAAAAATATATCACTGGCCTAATGTTGATAAAAAATATCTGAAGGCTAAAAAAATTAATATAGTTGTTCAAATAAATGGTAAAAAAAGGAGCTTAATTACAATAGAAAATAGTCTAGGAGAAAAAGATTTAATAGATAAAATAAAAAATACTAAGGAATTACAAAAGTTTTTAGGGGGAAAAGATATTATTAAAAGTATCTTTATAAAAGATAAATTAATAAACTTAATTATAAAATGATTATTAAAAAAATTACCTATATTTTAATATTTTT
>Ga0114997_10004575_pt1 | contig 10679 bp, 6 predicted proteins | sample ArcticOcean_MG_C_2_FD_87045 | JGI IMG/M metagenome (GOLD analysis project Ga0114997, IMG submission 87045) | Marine microbial communities from western Arctic Ocean - ArcticOcean_MG_CB4_136 | ecosystem: Environmental > Aquatic > Marine > Oceanic | place: Arctic Ocean: Canada Basin | collected... | reverse complement strand
GATTCTCTAGTAGAGGGTATCAGTAATGGAAAAGATGCGCTTGATCGAATAAAAATTTTCAACCCAAATATCGTCCTGGCAGATGTAAATATGGCTGAACTGTCAGGGTTTGAATTATCAAAAATAATTAAAAACGATCCAAAGTTTCATTCCATAAAAGTACTTCTTCTTGCTAGTGACCTTGAAGACTTTAATGAAAATTTATTTGATCGTTCTGGCGCTGATGATTACATTTCTAAGCCTTTTAAGTCGCAAGATATTATAAAAAAAGTTACTGACTTAATTTCAGCTATTACCCCTGATCAAGCTAAAAAAACGATCGAACTGACTGCGATGAATCTCGATAAAACTATTAAACCCACTGAAGCAACTATTGAACTTTCTGCAGAAAGCTTGATCGCCGAAGATGACTTGGCCGTTGAGCCTTTCAACTCAGACTTAGAAGAACCTATTCCTTTGGCATCAGTAAACGAAATACAGCTGGAGACAGTAGTAGCAACACAAACCGGAGAAGACATACTCGATGTGATGATCGATGATATCGAGTCTTTTAAAGAATCATCTGATTCTACCACGAGTTTTGCTGATGAATTAAGCGCGGAAGCGCCCCCCACGCAGGAAGATGAAATCGGAGATGAGCTGGATATAGCTTTTCAGGAAATAGCAAACTTCGCCTCTCAAGGAAAACTTAAAAATCTTTCTAATGTCGAATTAAAACCAACAAATGAACACTTAAGTTTGGATAATATTACCCCCGAGCCAGAAGATCTACTAGGGGAAATGACACCATCTAAGTTGGGAGGGCGGGGAGGCTTAGTTGGACCTGACTTAATCAAGGAAAGCCTTTCTTACCTTGCAGAAGTATCACGTGAATCAAACAGTACCAACTGTTCTTCCTATGCTGATGATGGTCAGCTAGAGAAAGAACAAACCAAACATGATAGTTTAGAGGATATAATTAATACATCTATTGAAAAAGAAATCTCTAAACTTGGAGAAAGCATTAAGCAGTCTATAAGAGAGGTAGTGCGGGAGATCACCCCGAAAATAGCTAGAGAAATTATTATAGAAGAAATTGAAAAAATAAAAAAACTATAAGAGATGCCAATCGTTCCTCTAGCCCATTCTTTAAAAAAGAACTACCTTTTTTGATTTTCAAAATCTCTACAGAGTAATTTTTTATGTGTATAGTTGCTATTTTTTTGTCTTAAGAATCAACTTAAAAAAACAAACTATGGACCAATTAGAAAAAATATACAGTCCCAAGGAAGTTGAGGAACGTTGGGGAAAATATTGGGAAAAAAATCGATTATTTCACGGCGATGAAACTTCAAAAAAAACACCATTTTCAATTGTTATCCCCCCTCCAAATGTTACCGGATCATTACATATCGGACACGCATTTAATAATACACTTCAGGATATCCTAGCCCGTTGGAAGCGCATGTTAGGATTTGCCGTCTTATGGCAGCCTGGGACAGACCATGCTGGCATCGCTACTCAAAATGTTGTTGAACGCCAGTTACATGCGAAAGGAATCAAACGACAAGATATTGGACGCGAAGAGTTTATTAAACGTGTATGGAAGTGGCGGCATGAATCTGGCGGTACTATTAATCACCAGCTAAGTAAACTTGGAAGTTCTCTAGACTGGGAAAGAGATCGATTTACTATGGATGAAGGCCTTTCTAAAGCAGTTAGAGAGGTTTTTGTTACTCTTTACGAAGAAGGGTTAATCTATAAGGGTGACTATATTACAAACTGGTGTCCTAGGTGCCAGACAGCCTTATCAGATTTAGAAGTCGAGCACAAAGAAATCCAAGGGTATCTTTACAATATTAAGTATCAATTCAAAAACCATCAAAATTCTTTGATTATAGCGACAACCCGCCCAGAAACTTTGCTCGGTGATACAGCTGTTGCAGTGAATCCAAAAGATGAACGCTACAAAAATATGATCGGGAAAACTCTCATTCTCCCAATCTTAGGACGTGAATTGCCTCTCATTGGAGATGATTATGTTGATTCCTCTTTTGGATCGGGAGCATTGAAAGTAACTCCTGCTCATGACCCTAATGATTTTGAACTTGGACGACGTCATAACCTTGATTTAATCAATATAATGCGCCCTGATGGTTCGATGAATGAAAAAGCAGGTGCTGGCTATATAGGGCTAGATCGTTTTATTTGCCGAAAAAAATTAGTCGAAGATTTAAAGGAGCAAAACCTACTGGCAAATGTCGAAAGCCATATGCATTCAGTAGGTCATTGTTACCGTTGTCAAACAGTGGTGGAACCCTATCTATCCACGCAGTGGTTTGTCAAAACTAAGTCTCTCGCGAAACCGGCAATCGAAGCTGTAAAAAATGGTTCTATCCGTATCGTCCCGAAATTTTGGGAAAACACCTATTTTGACTGGATGGAAAATATCCGCGACTGGTGTATTTCAAGGCAAATCTGGTGGGGGCATCAGATTCCTGCATGGAATTGCAAAGACTGTGAAAAAATAACAGTTGCCAGGGAAACTCCTAAAACGTGCTCCCATTGCAAAAGCGATGCTCTAACTCAGGAAACTGATGTTCTTGATACTTGGTTCAGTTCTGCATTGTGGCCTTTTTCGACATTAGGCTGGCCTGAAAAAACTCAAACCTTAAAAAAATTTTACCCTACCGCCGTTCTTTGCACAGGGTTTGACATTTTGTTTTTCTGGGTAGCAAGAATGATCATGATGGGAATCAAGTTTACGGGTAATCCCCCTTTTCGTGATGTCTACATCCACGCTCTAATTCGTGACACCGAAGGTCAAAAAATGAGCAAAACAAAAGGTAATGTAATTGACCCATTGGTTATGATGGATAAGTATGGTACCGATGCTCTGCGCTTTACATTAGCAGCATTTGCCGCTCAAGGCCGAGACATAAAGTTAGCAGAAGAGCGTATCGAAGGTTATCGAAATTTTTGCAACAAACTTTGGAATGCCTCTCGTTTTGTATTAATGAATTTGGAAGACTATAAAGGTACCTGTGAGCTAAACCAGAATACGGAGCGCCCCGCAGCACACCGTTGGATTCTAAGCCGCCTAAATGAAGCATCTCGCGAAGTTAACCAAGCACTTGAGGAATTTAAATTTAATGACGCTGCTGCTTCAATATATAAATTCATATGGAATGAGTATTGCGATTGGTTTATAGAATTATCAAAACCACATTTGTATGGTGAGAATGACAAAGAAGGGACCCAAAATATTCTCGTCTATGTTTTAGAAACTAGCCTACGGCTACTTCATCCATTTATGCCATTTATCACGGAAGAAATACGTAGTAAACTTCCTTATACAAATGGAAGTATTATGGAGACCTCTTTCCCGCAGTACAAAGAAAAGAATTTAGACCTAGTAGTGGAAAAATCATTTTCTACTGTCATCAATATCATCACCTGTGTGCGGAATATTCGCGGTGAGATGAACTTAAACCCTGGTCTAAATCTCGACGTTCTCGTTAGAACTGAGCATGATCAACAGACCGCAATAATTAAAGATAACTCCATGTATATCAATAGTTTATCTAGGGCAACTCTTATTGAATATGGCCCTAAGGTGCAAAAACCACGGTTATCCACCTCGTCTGTTTGTGACAAAATGGACATCTTTGTTTCTCTTGATGGAAAAATGAATTTCACCGAAGAAAAAAAACGTGTCGAAAAAGAGTTGAAAAAAGTTGCAAAAGATATCATAGTTTTAACAGAGAAACTCTCCAATAAGAAATTCATCGATAAGGCACCTCCAGAGGTTATCGAGAAAGACAGTCAGAGAAAACAAGTTCTCTCTGAAAAGCAAGCTCGGCTGATTATCCACCTAGATACTATTGACCTTGCACTTTCATAAATGACGTGCAGAAAAATAAGGCAATAACTTAAGGTACTATTTAAAGTTTTTATGGAAGCTACAATAAAGCCCTCAACACGAGAAGATATTTCTGAAGAAGCAAAATGGGAACTTAACGGCCTATATTTGCAAGACTCCCTGTGGCATGAAGACTTTAATGCATTGGAAGTAGCTATTTCGGGTTACAACTCTTTTAAGGGAACCCTGACCCAGTCAGTCGAAAGAATTAAAGCATGCCTTGAATTTGACATTGATATCTCGCGAAAATTAGAAAAACTTTACACCTATGCCCACCTTCGTAATGATGAAGATAAAACTCACACACAAAACCAAAGTAATTTTGAAAAAATAGTGCACTTGAATATACTCGTAGCTCAAGCTAGTAGCTATATCTCATCCGAGCTTATGACTATTCCTGAAGATCGGATGAATCAATTCTTGCAAAGTCAAGAGCTCAATTTTCACAAACTACATTTGGAACGAATACTAAGGTACCGAGACCATACTCTATCTGAAAAAGAAGAAAAAATTATTGCGTCATCATTGGAAATTTCTAGAGCTGCACGAGATGCCTTTGATATGCTTGATAATGCAGACCTTAAATATGGCACCGTGGCCGATGAGAATGGAGACAAAACAGAGATCACGCAAGGTAATTTTCAAAGTATGATGCAAAGCCACGATAGACGGGTTCGCAAAGAATCTTTCGAAACATTTTACAGTGCATACGCAGATCACCAACACACATATGCCTCTCTTCTTGCTAGTAATATTAAAAAGGATATTTTTTATGCCCGCGAAAAAAACTATGCTTCGGTCAGAGAAAAAGCTATGTTTAGCGAAAATATCCCTGTTGAAGTCTATGACAACCTCATTACTACTGTTCACGAAAATATAGCTCCTCTTCATAAATATTTTTCCTTAAGAAAAAAAATTCTTAACGTTGATCAACTTCATATTTATGACACAAGCGTACCTCTAGTAAAAGATGTTCAGTGGCACGTCGGGTATAAAGATTCTGTTACAAAAATTCTAGACTCTTTAAAACCTTTAGGGTCAGACTATACCGAAATTCTAAAAAAAGGACTGCTAGAAGAGAGGTGGGTAGACCGTTATGAATCAAAAGGCAAGAGAAGTGGCGCCTATTCATCAGGGTGCTATGATTCTAATCCTTTTATTCTGATGAACTATAGAGAAGATAATATCAATAGTATGTACACGCTTGCGCATGAAGCGGGACACTCTATGCACTCTTTTCTTTCACGAAAAACGCAAGCCTATCCTTATGCAGATTATACAATCTTCGTGGCCGAAGTGGCTTCTACGTTTAATGAAGTTCTGCTTACAAAATATCTTCTCTCGCAAGATATCAATCAAAGCATGAAAATCTACTTGATCTGCAGAGAAATAGACAACATAAGAGGAACTCTTTATCGGCAAACGATGTTCGCCGAATTTGAGCATCAAATTTATACTACTGCTGAAAGTGGTCAGCCCATGACTTTAGATTCTTTTAAGGAAATTTATAAAAAACTACTCGAAAGGTATTTTGGAGAAGAAATTATTCTTGATGATTGTCTATCGCTCGAATGCCTTCGAATTCCACATTTTTATTTTAGCTTTTATGTTTATAAGTACGCTACCGGAATATCAGCCGCTTATGCTTTAGCAGAAATGGTTTCAATGGGAGGCAAAACCGAACTAAAAGACTACTTAAATTTCTTAAAAGGAGGTGGCTCTCAGTATCCGATTGACCTTCTTAAAGGTGCGGGGGTAGACATGATTTCTCCAAAACCTGTCCGTGCAGCTCTGGAAAATTTTTCTACTTTGGTGGATCAACTTGAAACGCTAACCACCTGATATCCTCACTACTATTTACTTAATAAAGGAATACCATTTTGAAAAAACCAGGAAATAACCAGAGACCCCCAAGCAGTGGCAATAGTCAAAGACGAAATACTTCAAATTCCCCTAGAAATAACCAAAGCCGCAACAGTAATACTTCAAACCGAAATACTGCTCAGGGCAAGAGACCGCACACACCCCATCTTTGGGCCTCAGCCGCCTCATCATCTACGACATTGACATCCCACCTCTCCATGGTTAATAGAAGAAACCAGGATGGCGAAAGTAGAAAAAATAATGCGACCGGAGAGGCAAGGCCAAACGGAAAGCCAAGAGTGAGATCAAACCAAAACCTTAATGGCAAAGATAAAAATAACAGTAACGGGCGCGTTCAAAGAAATTATCGCAGCAATAAACCAAGCACAGGCCTTCACAAGAGACCACACAATAACCTCCAAGTCACAGCTCCAAACTCAACACAAAAAAATATAACAAAGAGTACTAAGGCCCTCGATTCTAAAACCAATACTTTTGGAATAGATCCATTCGAATTATTTTGCGCATATCACCTTGGCATCACACCCAACAACCAGTACCGACTTTCAAATATTAACGAAGTAGCCAATCGGTTCAAAGTTGAGACCGGAACAACTCGGCAGATATTAAAAGAATACGGAATGGATTCAGCCTCTCTTCTTGATCGAGATTTTGACATGGCCCTAGCGCAACTAGATATTCAAGTCGCGCCAGAAGGAATCAGCCGAACCGAACTCGGTCGAAATATATTTGAGGAGTTCTTAGAATCTCCTATAAAGAAACGTGACTGGGGGAAAATCATAGAAGAAGATAGAAAAGAAAACGAAAAAACTTTTGGGCAAAAGTAGACCCATGCCACATTCAAAAAAATAATTAAGGCTTACCTTCTTAATTTACACGCTTAAAGTTTAATCCTTCCCGAACAATTCGATCCTGTAAAATTTTTGCCTGCCTATTAGAACATTTTAAGTTATTCATCAAAATAGAAAATGCAAAACGCTCTCCATCAGAAGATTGGAAGTAACCAGACAATGCGCTAACAAAGTTCAATGTCCCAGTTTTTACTCTCGCACGCTCTGCCCCGCTTTGCCCTTTCATTCTTTTTATGACATTACCGTCTTGTCCCATCACTCCCAATGCAGAAATAAATTCTGGAAAATTTCCAAAATCTGAGTACATATCTTGAAAAATAGATACGATTTGATCTGGGCTCAATCGATTTCCCCTTGATAAACCAGAACCATCCAAAATGGAATACCCATCAGATTTATATTGTAACTCCTGCAGATATTCATTCATAGCCCGCAAACCTTTTTCAGTAGTACCTGGTTGACCATAAATCTCTGCCCCAATAGTTTTTAATATTTGTTCAGCCACAAAGTTATTACTAAATTTATTTAAGCCTCTCAGAATTAATGAAAGAGGCATCGATCCATGGGTAGATAATTCATAGGCCCCCTCGGGAATCAAACCAATTCTAACTTTACCTGTTACCTTAATCCCCGCTCGTCGAAGAAACTCCTTAAAAACCTTTGCAGCATAATATGCAGGTTTAGTTATATTTAAGTAGTACGTCTCTCGAGGATGGTTCGCTGAAATAACACCCGAAATGTTGATTTTATTGAAGTCACCCCGGTCAACGCGATTAACAATTAAACGACTACGTTGAGACTTCGACACCGTTTTCGCTCGATTACCCACCTGAATAAAATCAATATCTGGATCAACCACTACCCGAGGGTTATCTCCTAACTTTTCACCAGGGAAAACATGAACGGCAACTGTGTTAAAATTAAATGACAAAGCATTCAATGGAGCATTATAGGCTTCTACACCTGCTTTTTTCCAGGTTTTGATACGAAGACTATTATCAAAAAATGAACTATCGGCGACAATGTCTCCATCAATATTATTAAGGGTAAGGGCTTTTAGTTCGTTTACCAAAAGCCACATTTGCTCACTTACAAGGCTGGGGTCACCAAATCCTTTGATATAAAGATCATTTTTAAGAACTCCGCCTATCATAGGTGAAGTGGCATACAAACTAGTTTTAAACTGGTATTGCGACCCCAATCGTTTTAGAGCCACTGCGGTTGTTAAAACTTTTACATTTGAAGCTGGCGCATATAAACGATCACTACGAACGGAATATAAGGTTTCATCTCTTTCCAGTGAATGAATTTTTATACCAAATTTTTTTTTCCTCAAACAGGAATTATCTAAAATACCGTCTATGGTATTTGAGAAAACAGATTCAGCACGGAGTGGCTCCTGAGCATAAGCCTTTAATGGCGATATCCAGACAACTGAAAGAAGAAAAATAACAAAATTTATTTTTATCTTGCAAAACATTTTAAACATCGAAAATATTAACGCCTTACTTAAAATAATACAAATTAAACTTAAAGTTTAGAAAACTCTAATTAAACAAACCTAAACCAAATAGAAATATAATCTGACATCATCCTTTATTACTGTATATTGATCGTAGTGGAGAATATTTTGGGATGGTAAATGGATTTTAATCACATTAAATACGGAATAGTGTTAGCGTTGCTGTCCATTCTTTTTGGAGGTTTACTTGGCCTCAGCTTTGGTTGCTGTGAAGACAGCATTAAATCATTACTTAAAGAAAAAGCAGCCAACGTACTCAACGAAAAATATGATGGCAAACAAGAACTTGCAGATAAAGTTGTTAAAAAATCTTGGATTTATATCAAACGAGCTCACTTTCACTCCCAAACAATGGGCATTATTGCGGTAGTATTTTCCTTGCTTGTGACCTGGCTAAAATTTCCACCGAAACTTCAATTTGGAATATCCTTTCTAAGTGGTTTTGGTAGTTTGGGTTATGGTTTTTTTTGGTTATCTGCCGCTCTTCTCGCACCTGGATTAGGATCTACAGGAGCTGCAAAAGAATCTGTTGAGCTATTAGCGCAAGGTTCAGCAGGACCATTTTTTATTGCCAGTGTGGCATTATTTGGTTTCTTAATTTACAAAATGTTTATTAAAAAAACACCTACTTAATATTAATCCATTTGAAATTGCGATTTCCTATCATAATTATTAATCTTATTATACTAAAAGTTACCCATGAAATATGACCTCTTAGCAATTGGCAATGCACTTGTTGACATAGAAGTTCGAGTTGACGATGAATTCATAGAAAAGAACTCTTTGACTAAAGGAGGGATGACTCTATCAAGTGTCGAAAGTCAGCAAATGATTCTAAACTCTCTCAAAAAATTTTCCACAAAAATGTCATCAGGGGGATCTGCAGCTAACACAGTCCATGGGTTCAGCGTTCTTGGAGGAAAAACTTACTATTTAGGGCGAGTCGCTGATGACTTTCATGGCCAGCACTACGCCAACGATATGCAGTCCTGTGGAGTAGCATTTTCTGAAACTCGCAACGGGACAAGCAATACCGGAACTTGTGTCGTTTTGGTAACACCTGATAGCGAACGCACTATGCTCACACACCTTGGAGCATCATCTTCATTACATCCGGATAATGTTGAAGAAAAAATTATAGAGGACTCTGACATGGTATATATCGAAGGGTACCTATGGACAAGTGAAGAAACACGCAACGCAGCTGAAAAATTAGCTACCATCGCAAAAAATAACAAGACCCCTGTTGCATTCACATTAAGTGATGCCTTCGTAGTTAATAGTTTCAAAGATCAAATTATAAAGTTTATTCGGTCTAGCGTCGACATTCTATTCTGCAATGATGTGGAAGCCAAGGCTATGGCAGGAACTGACGACATACAAGAAGCATTTGAAGTTTTAAAAAAAATGGTAAACACTGTATTTGTTACTAGAGGCCGAGATGGTTCATGGGCATCAAGCCCGACAGAAGAGAAAGTTACAGTGGGTGTATTCCCAACCAATGCTATCGACACAACCGGAGCTGGCGACTTATTTGCAGCAGGAGCACTTTACGGGATCGCTAAAAACTATAACCTAAAAGAATCAGCTATAATCGGATCCTATTGTGCATCGGAAGTTGTCTCACATATGGGTGGACGCATGCCGATAGAATCAGGCGATGACGTAAATAATATTATTAAGAAATACCAAGGTTTGTAAATAAAATTATCCCACTCCTTATGAATCATTATGGTGCTTTTTGAGTACGGTGATATGAAATCCATATGTCGCAGTGCCCTTTAGCGAAAGCTTCAAACCCCATCAATCGTTTTTTCCATTCAGGCTTTAAAATTTTATAACACTCTTCCGCTACAGTATCTAGATATTCACCAAACAAATGCTCTACGTCTTTTGTTTTTGATTTTTTTCGCACATCAACAAATGACACCCTCTTAATAGCTTTAATGCTGGCTTTTCTTGATGCATAGTAATAAGCAAGGACTTCCTGCATCTCCTCTCTCGTTCCAGGACGATTAAGGTGTCCGGCAACATAAATATCAAAATCAAGTTTAAGAGCTTTTTCAATACCTTTAATTTGACTAACAATATCTATAGTATAAGCAAAGTTTTTAAATGGAACTGATTTTGGCGTAACTGCATCCACATACATCATAATTTTGCGCGAAGGAATATATATTATGGTATTACCCTTTCCATGACCCTCGCCCGGGTAAATCAATTCGATAGAAATACCACCTACTGAAAGGCTATAGTTTGTTCCAAAATTAATATGAGGGATAGGACGGTTTTTATCTTTATATTTTTTAAGAGCTTTTCCAGTCTCTATTTGTGCAACAATCTGTACTCCATTACCTTCAAAAAGATATGCATCGCCGATATGATCAATATGCGAGTGGGAGTAAATCATAAATTTAACAGGTTGAGTAGTAACCTCGCTAATAGCTTTCTTAAGAAGCTTCCCCTTACCTTTCATAGGGTCGGTAATAACTACACCCTCTCGTGTAACAATAAATAGATT
>Ga0114997_10004572_pt1 | contig 10689 bp, 10 predicted proteins | sample ArcticOcean_MG_C_2_FD_87045 | JGI IMG/M metagenome (GOLD analysis project Ga0114997, IMG submission 87045) | Marine microbial communities from western Arctic Ocean - ArcticOcean_MG_CB4_136 | ecosystem: Environmental > Aquatic > Marine > Oceanic | place: Arctic Ocean: Canada Basin | collected... | reverse complement strand
TTTTTTTTTTTTTCATAATTACTTCTTAATCTATATCAGTTTTTAGGAATAAATATAGTCTCGTGTTCTGTGCGCTGCACGAAAATTCTTCACAATCGCTAATTGAAAGACAACGAGATCTTTATATTTAAAAGCAGCAGCACAGCTTGATAAATAAAACTCCCACATCCTAAAAAAATTTTCATCAAATAAATCTTTGACTGTAGATTTTTTATTCATAAATCTTTCAAGCCAGTTTTCTAGAGTTTTATCGTAATGATTAATAAGAGTCTCCGAATCTGCTACTATTAATCCTGTCTTTTGTATTGGATTAATAATTTCAGACAACGATGGAACTACACCACCAGGGAAAATGTACTTATTAATAAACTTATTAGGGGGTGCTGGTGCTTCTACGGATCCAATTGTATGAAGCAAAAAAACACCCTGGTCACTTAATAAATTATCTATGGATTTAAAGAATGATTTATAAAATTTTTTACCGACGTGCTCAAACATTCCAACAGAATAAATTTTATCAAACTGGCCTTTTATGTTTCTGTAGTCAATAAGTTCGAACGATACTTGATTACTCAGTCCTAATTCTCTTGCTTTATTTGTGCAGTAATTTATTTGATTTTTACTTAATGAAATAGCTCTTACCTCGCAATTTTTTTGTTTTGCTATTTCGAAAGCCATACCACCCCACCCACATCCTATTTCTAATATTTTTTCATTTTTTTTTATGTCTAATTTTTTTATTATATGATCAATTTTATTTTGTTGAGCTTCTTCAAGGGTTCTCGTATCACTCTTCCAGTAAGCGCAGGAATATTGCCTATGCTTAGTATCTAAAAAAATATCATATAACTTTTCCCCTTTGTCACCCCCAATATCATAATGATGTTCTATATTTTTTTGAGCTTTTCCTGGAAAATTATAATTAGAAATATATCTCCAACATTGAAAAATTTTTTTAAATATAAAACTACTTGTTGTTATTTCTTTCCTGCCCAAGTTTTTAACTAATTGCATAATAAAATCTTTTAAAGAACTATTTTTTATTTCTAAATCTCCACGCATATATGCCTCAGGAAATTCTATCTCAGGATCAAGAATTAATTTCCAATTCAAATTCTTTTTTAAAAGTTTTAAAGTAATAGGATTTATCTTATCAGGGTTTCCACAAATATATTTTAGTCCGCTATGATCAATTAAAATAATTCCATTTTTTTTAAATATTTTTGTAAGTAATCTAGCAAGGATCATACGCTAAGCTTCAATTTCTTTATTTGGAATAAATCTCAGCGCCCCCAATTTATTTAAAAATTCGTTTTGTTTTTCCATTGATAGCAATACTAGTGGTGGCAATAAATTTTTAAACAGCTTATTCTCTTTTGACATAAAACTATGTAATCCTGAAATTAAATTATACTCATCAAATATTTCTCTTACTAAAATTAATTTTTTATTCATAGTTTGTTCAGTTTTATTTGCAAAATCATCATATACTTTTCTTGCCATAGAATGAGTTACATTGGTCACTGCAGAAATACATCCCGCACAGCCAAGCTCTAGTCCTTTAAGAAGTTTTGCTTCCGATCCTAGAAATATTAAAAAATTTGGAAGTTTTAGTTTTTCAAATAAATTATAGCTTGAGTCTTTACATCCTATTATATTTTTTGGAAACTCCTTGACTAATTTAGTCACAGCGTCTTCGCTAAATTTATAACCACTAAGTTTTTCAAAATTGTAGAGTATAATTTTAATTTTAGGGACACGGGATATAATCGCTGCATAAAAATTAAAAACTCCTTGATCTGTGTTACCCTTATAATATGCAGGTGGCATTATTAGGAATGAATGAAAATCATATTCTATTGCGTACTTTATTAAGTCAATATTATCTTTTAATGAATTGTTACCTGTGCCTATAAAGAAATGCTTTCTAAGTTTTCTTAATGAAATTTTTGATATAAGTTCTTTTTTTTCTGAAATAGAAATTAATTGACTTTGTCCAGTTGAGCCAAAAAAAAATACTCCGTGCAATCCTTTTTTTATTGAAGACTCAGCATGCTCTATTGTTGAATCTATATTTAACGTCAGATCAACATTTAAAACACTTAAACCAGCAGCATATATTCCTTTTTTTATCATAATCTTACCTAATTTATTTTGTCTAAGTTATAATAATTAAACTAAAAATGAAAGTTCTTGTAATACAACCAAAAATTGGCATGGGTGATATGATTTTATATTTGCCATATATTCATGCTATTTCTAGAAGATATCAGACTAATGTTTCACTGTTAGCTAAAGATAATTCACGCGCTAAAGAACTTTTGTCTGATGATAAGCATATTAATGAAATCATTCTTTTAGACAGAAAAAAAAATAAATCTGGTTTACATGATGGTGTAAGTGGTTTTTTTAAATTAATTAATCAAATAAAGGTAAAAAAATTTGATCGTATATTTATATTTAATAGCTCCCTAAGATATTTTTTAATTGCAAAAATTGCAGGAATAAAAAATATTTTTCAATACCCTCTTTTTACAAAAAAAGATAATGTTGTTATATCTGCAAAAATATTAACAGAACAAGTGCTAAATAAAATTGTTTCAACTCAACCAGTAATTAATTTAACAAATGATAAAATTAAACAAGCTAATAAAAAATTTACAGACAAACATAAGCATATATGTGTGGGGTTTTCAGCAAGTGGTCCGACTAAGAGATGGGGTATTGAAAAATATATTAAATTGTGTGAAAAAATTAATTTAAAATTTCCATGTAAATTTTATTTGGCTGGAGGAAAACATGATCGTGAGCTTATAAAAAAAATATTTGATTCCAAAATAGGCTCCAACTCTTTTTCATTTGCTGAGTTAAATATAAAAGATACATTGCCTATAATTAAAAATTGCAACCTATATATTGGAAATGATACCGGTTGGTTGCACATCTCCTCTGCTTTAGGCTTAAAATGTTTAGCTTTATTTATGGATAGCCCTGTTATGGCCTATGGGAAATATTCTAGAAATATATTTACAATTATTCCAGAAGGAGAAACAGACGAAACAACCACCCACAATACTTTAGGTGAAGAAAGAATATCTTTTGAAAAAGTTTACTCTAAGGCAATTGAACTATTAAACTAAATAAAATCTGTTTTTAGTATCTTGTCTCGTGCTTCGTTGACCAGTTGACTTAATCTTTCTGTTTTAATATCTCTATTCATATCTGGATGTATTTTTTTTTGAAGCTTCATTGCCGCTTGAAGAACTTCCTCTTTTGAACAGCCTTTGGTTAAACCTAATAATTTATATGCCTCATTACTAGTAACGCTTGAGGATTCTTGTGACTTACCAAATTGACTTTGTGAAAATCTTCTAGAATTTTTTAAAAACTGAATTAATCTCCATAATTGAACCGCTTGAAGGGTTGTAAGTCCTTTTATTTTTAATCCACTTAAAATTACAAACAGAAAAGGTAAAGAAAAAAGGTATTTGCCTCCTATTGTCAATATAGCCGCAAGTGCTAAGGACAGATAGACAGCGATTTTCTTGATGGTTAGCGCAATTTTTCTAGAACTGGAGCTGGCAAACCAATTAAGAAATAAATAAACAATGACAAAAATGATAATTCCTAATAAAAACAAATTCATATAATTTCTCTATAAATGAAAATACCACAACTTAGAAAACAAACAGAAAAAAAAACTTGCCATAATCACGCGTGGGAAGATGACTATTCTTGGGTTCATCAACAGAATTGCTTAGAAATACTAAGAGATAAAAGTAAACTTGACCTTGAGGTTAAAAAATATCTTGAAGAAGAGAACGATTATGTTGATAAAAATATGGAAGACACAAAATCTCTTCAAAAAATACTATTTAAAGAAATTGAAGGTAGAATAAAACTTGAAGACGAAAGTTTAAAATTTAAGGATTTAAATTATGAATACTGGAGTAAAACAACAAAAGAAGGAAATTACTCAAAAGAATTGAGAAGAAGAAGAAACAGCGCAGACATTGAAACATATTGGGACGGAGACGTTGAGGCTGAAGGAAAAAAATTTTTTAGTACAGGTGATGTCGAGGTTTCTAACAATGATCAGCTTCTGGCATATTCAATTGATGACAAAGGCAGCGAATATTTTACAATATATGTTAGAAGGATATCAGATAAAAAAATTATCGAAGAACCAATATATGAAACTGCTGGTGGTATTACTTGGGCATACGATGACTTATCATTTTTTTATAGTAAGCTAGATAACTTACATCGTCCTAGAAAAATTTACCAACATAAGTTAGGGACATCAGTAAAGGGGGATAAATTAATTTTTGAGGAAAAAAATGAACAATTTACTTGCGGCATAGGAACTAGCTCTGATGAAAAATTTTATTTTATATCAACTTCAGAACATACCACTTCAGAGGTTTACTATATAGATAAAGACGACAAAGATTTTGAAGCAAAAATATTTATTAAAAGAGAAGAGGGTGTTCAGTATTCAATAAATAGTTGGAATAATTTTTTTTGGATGAATACAAATAAAAACGCCGAAGATTTTAAAGTTTCTCGTTGTAGGCATAAAAATATAGACGACTGGGAAGACTTTATCCCCGCAAAAGAAGGTACTTTAATTGGAGGCTTAACATTTTTAAATAATTGGATTATACGCTCTGAAATTTCTGATGCCTTAGCAAAAATTTATATAAGAAATATAGAAACTAACTTAGAAGAAGAATTAAAAATAACTGAAGAAAAGGTTATCAGTCCAGGCATTAGTCTTATGCAAAAAGACAAAAACACTGATATTATTCGTATAGGATACAACTCTCCTAAAACACCTTCCAGAACTTTTGAGTATAATATTAAAACTAAAGAAAAGAAATTAGTAAAAGAAGAAATAGTTCCCTCAGGTCACAATAGAGATAACTATATAGTTGAAAGATTAAACTGTACCAGCCACGATGGTCGTCAAATTCCTATGACTATAACATATCATAAAAAAACAAAACTAGATGGAAATGCTCATGTTTTATTATATGGTTATGGTAGCTATGGAATGTCTATGGGTCCAAATTTTTCTTCTACTAGATTAAGTTTAGTTGATAGAGATATTATTTGGGTTACTTGCCATATTAGAGGTGGCTTAGAACGAGGAATGCGTTGGTGGAAAGAAGGAAAAATGCTTAACAAAAAAAACACTTTTTCTGACTTTATAAGCTGCGCAAAATTTTTAATTGAAAAAAAATATACTAGTAAAAAAAAATTAATAACTTATGGCGGAAGTGCTGGCGGCTTGCTCTTGGGTAATGTTGTAAATCAAATACCTAATTTACTTTTAGGCGCTATCATGGCCGTGCCTTTCGTTGATAACTTAACTACAAATATGGATCATTCACTTCCATTAACAAAAGGTGAGCTTTTAGAATTTGGCGATGCTAAAAATAATAAAAAACATTTTGAATACATTCGTTCTTATGCGCCTTACGACAATATCGAAAAGAAAGATTATCCACATATTCTTATAACTACATCATTATCTGACTCAAGAGTGTTGTTTGATGAGCCCACAAAATATTGTGCTAAACTGAGAGAATTAAAAACAGATAACAATTTATTACTTTTAAAATGTGAAATGGATGCAGGACATGGTGGAAAAAGTGGAAGAACTGCGGCCATAGAGGAAATTGCATTTGATTATGCTTTTGCTTTAAAAATCGCGAATAAGATTTAAATATTGTCCCAAAAATATTTAGCTAAATTGATTCCAGTTAATCTATAGTAGGTTGCCAATCCAGTTGGGCTTGTCACATTAATATCTCCGATTAATTTCTCTTGAATAAAATCTATACCCGCAAAATAAATATTGTTCTTTTTTAGTAAACTAGCTACGTGTTTGCTAATTTCTAATTCTTTAAATGTTAATTTATTTTTTTTAGCAACTGCTCCTTTGCTCATGTTAGATAAAATGCTTCCTTGTTTGGGTTTTCTAGTAATTGACCCTTTAACTTTTCCGTTTAATATAAATACTCTTTTATCGCCTCTTGAAATTTTAGGTAAGAATTTTTGAAACATTATATGGTCATACTTTTTTAAATATTTATTTATAATCTTATTATCAAATTTATTTAATAAAATTACATCATTTCCTCCATACCCCTCTAGAGGTTTTAAAATTATTTTTTTATATTTTCTAAAAAATTTTTTTATCTCTTCGAGATTCTGGCTAATTAATGTTGGGGGCATATATTTTGTAAGATTCATTGAAAAAAGTTTCTCTGGAACCTCTCTGATTGATTTTGGATGATTAATTATTTTAACTTTTTTTTTAATGCGCTCTAAAATAAAAGTAGAGTTTATGTATTGTTGATTAAATGGAGGGTCATTTCTTATTAAAAGAACTTTTGCTTTTGATAAATCAAAATTAAATTCTTTATTAATTTTGTAAAATATTTTTTTATTTTCATACAAAGATAAATGCATACATTTTGTAATTATCTTACCTTCTAGAAAACTTAAATCCTTTGGCTCAAAATAATAAACTTGGTATCCTCTTTTCTGTGCTTCCAATGCTAGAAAAAAGGTTGTGTCAGTTTTTACATTAACCTTTTTAAGGCTAGAGCCCTGAATAGCTAAAATCTTCTTTTTCATCATCTAAAAATTCTAAATCACCTAGAGTTTCAAACTTATTAAGCAATAATTGAGCTCTACTTGTTTTTTTTTCAATTATATCCTCAATATGTTTTAAATATATAGTCTCGTCTTTACCGGTGTCATTTAAATATCTTCTTTCTACCAATCCATTTTTTGATAGTTTTAGAAATATTTTTCCCCATTCATATAGCTTTCTTCCTTCTAGTTCTGTAGAAAGTCCCTTTTTAGGAGCTTCTAAATATGCATTCATAACATTTTCTTTTTTCCAAGTAGTTATAATATTGAACACCTCATCTATAGGTCCATAAAACAAACCGGTAAAAAAAGCCGGACCGTTACAAATACAGCCCCAATTACAAGCATCTAATGATCTAAGTTCCACATATTGCTTTAGCCTGACCTCAGTAAATATTGTAGCAAGATGATTTTCAAAATCTTTTAAATTAGCTTCTTCTTTTAAGTTTGTGAAATTGCCTTTTATAAAATCTTTAAAGTTTTGTCCATTCGGTTTTATGTATTTTTTATCTCTTATTGCAAAGAGAATTGGATAATTAATCACATGATCAAAATACTTTTCAAATGTCATGTTCTCGAAAGCTATGGGCATTATTCCACCTCTTGACGTTTTCTGCCACACTTTGTTTCTATAGGAAAGGTAACCATTTGGTTGTCTACCTTCAAATGGAGAGTTTGCAAACATACTTATTGTAAGGGGAGTTAAATAATTTCCTATTCTAAATATTTTTTCAAAATTTTTTTCTGACACATAATCATAATTAATTTGTATACCGCATGTTCGATACATCATATCTAAACTTAGTTCCCCACCTTTGGGCATTTCATCGGACATAATTCTGTATCTTTCTTTGGGATTTTTTGGAATTTCTAAAATAGTATTGAAGGGATCAAATCCAATTGATGCTGTGCTTATATCTAATCCTTTACTAGCCTCGGTGATTTCATTTAAATAAGAGGTACTTTCACTGCAAACTTTATGTATCGTATCGAGAGGCTCCCCCGAAAGCTCACACTGAAGTCCGGGTTCAGTGGTTATTTGCTGCTTACCTCTTTTAAGACCAATAATTTTATTGTCCTCAAAAACAGCTTCCCATTTATTTTTCTTTAAATTTTCAAAAAGCTGCTTTAATTTTTCGTAAGAAATTCTTTTCTTATTTTTACCTTCAAATAAAAATTTTTCTTGCTCTACACCAATTTTTAAATTGCTTTTTTTTTTGATACCTCTTGTAAAGTACTCAATAAATTGAGTTTTATATTTATTTTCCATGCTTTAAAAACAGTTTTTACTGCTAAAGCCTACTACCATATTTTTTGGATTAATCTCAAACTTTCTCTCACACTTGATTTTAAGTTTTTCAGTTGTATAAATATAAAATCTGTTATTAGTATTATTAAATTCAACTTTATTTGGATTTCCAAAAGCTATTTTTAATTCGTTTTCGGTTTGATTTAACCACTTGTTTAATTCTTTTTCTTCTTTTGCCATTTTATCGTCTATTTTTTTTGAAACAGTTTGACATGAAGTTAGTGTCATTAAGGTTAAAAATACTGTTATAAGAATAAAAAAGAATTTCATAATTATAAAATGAAGCTTACACCCAAAACTTATAAACAGAAATATTACCTCTAGGTTGTAAATTGTCTTCTATGGTGTTTTTCAGGAGATTTTAAGAAGAAATCAGCGTATTTAAGTTTAACAGAAGGAGTATTTATGATGGAAAAATTTTTTGAGTACAAAAAACATAAGACAAATTTTAAAACTGAAGTAATAGCTGGTGTAACTACATTTCTTACAATGGCATACATTATGTTTTTAAATCCCTTTATTCTTTCAGGCGAGTTCGCTGGGGTAGAAAAAGGTTTTTTTGATTTTGGTGCGGTATTCACTGCAACAATAGTAGCTACAGCAATTGCTTGTTTTATAATGGCATTTTACGGAAAAACTTGGCCAATTGGCCTTGCGCCAGGAATGGGTATTAACGCATTTGTAGCTTTCGGTGTTGTTGCGGGGATGGGATATACACCTCAAGCGGCACTTGGTGCGTGTTTAGTCGCTGGTGTATTATTTTTAATAATTTCTTTAACACCTTTAAGAGCGTGGCTTATCAATTCTATTCCAAAAAGTTTAAAACTAGGAATAGGCGGAGGTATAGGATTATTTCTTGCCATAATTGGATTGGAAATCATGGGAGTTGTTGGAGATCATCCAGTTACACTTGTTACACTAGGTGATATTAAAAATCCCTTGGTGCTTCTTGCTTGTCTAGCTTTTGTAGTTATGATTGTTTTAGAAAAAATGAAAGTTAGAGGTAATATTATTATAGGTATTCTTGGATTTAGTGTTATTGCATGGATTACAGGGCTTGCTAAATTTAATGGAATTATTAGCGCTCCGCCACCGATGACTTATCTTTTCGCCTTTGATTTAACAGCCGCTTTTACAGCTGGAATGTCGACAGTAATATTCACTCTGCTATTTATTGACTTTTTCGACACAACAGGAACTTTAACTTCGGTAGCTAATGTTGCGGGTAAAGTTGGTCGAGATGGAAAAGTAAAAGATATAAATAAAGCAATGCTTTCTGATAGTGTTGGAACTGTTGCTGGAGCTTTAATGGGCACAACCACAGTTACAAGTTATGTTGAGTCAGCAGCGGGTGTAAAAGCTGGTGGCAGAACAGGAATGACTTCTTTAGTAATTGGAGTTTTGTTTTTATCTTGTCTATTTTTTTCTCCTTTAGCAACAAGTTTGCCTAAGGAAATTGATGGGGCAGCATTGCTGTACGTCTCTATTCTTTTTGTGAGAAATATTACTGACATCGAGTGGGATGATATCGCAGAATCTGGTCCGGCTGTTTTGGCAATGATAACTATGCCACTTACATATAGCATTAGTAATGGAATAGCTCTAGCATTTATCTCTTATGCTTTGATCAAAATATTAACAGGTAAGTTTAGTTCTACTTCACCTGCTATATGGGTGATTGCGATCTTAAGTGTTATAAGTTTTGCGGTTGCTTAAAATGTGTTTTAGGAGGGGCTGGTAAAAACTGGCCCTTATTTAATTTTATGTTTTTTTATTAAATTTTCGATCCTAACTTCTTCATAGTTTTCAAAAGGTTGTACGATCCAAGGGTTGTCTTCTAGTCTTTGTGCACAAAAATCTGGCTCAAAAGTGGAATCTTTTTTCTTCCAAAGTACAGCAGTTTTTATACTTTCTATATTTTTAATAGAGGGATAGTTGTGGAGCCAACTAATGCTTTTTTGCAGTGTAACTCCAGTATCTGAGAGGTCATCACAAAGAAGTAGACGCCCACCCATGTCTTGAACCGTGGAACTTATTTCTCTAGAGAAAACTAATTCACCCTGTTGATCTTCGGTGCCTTTACCAGAGTATGACTCAACGGCAAGGTAGGCACATTTTAATTTAAACACTCTGCTAAGCACATCAATTATTGGCGCGCCTCCACGCATTATACCTATAAGCATTGTAGGTTTAAAACCACTCTCATGAATTTGTATTGCTAATTTTTCTACAATTAGATTATATTCTTTCCAGTCTATGATGAGTTTATTGGCCATAGAAATTATTAAATCTTTTTAGAGGAATTGTAAATGAACAATGTTGATTTTAACACTATAGTAATCGAAGAATATTAATATTGTATTGGCTCGTCATCTATTGAGCGCCAAAGATACCATGTTGCAACAGAGCAATATGGTGTAAATTTTTTATAAAGTTTTTTTAAAAATCTTTCTGAAGGAAAGTATTTTTTTTTATAATTATTAGATACAGCTCTTAAAAGTCCTATATCTTGCAGAGGCCAAATATTAGGCCTATTAAAAGTAAACAATAGAATCATTTCTGCAGACCATCTTCCAATTTGTCTTAGTTTTGACAAATATTCTATAGCTTCTTCATCGCTCATTTTATTTATTAGATGAGGTTTAAAGCTTTTGTTGATGGTTTTTTTTGCAAGTTCTTTTATACCTCTAACTTTTTGTCTGCTTAATCCACAA
>Ga0114997_10004571_pt1 | contig 10692 bp, 11 predicted proteins | sample ArcticOcean_MG_C_2_FD_87045 | JGI IMG/M metagenome (GOLD analysis project Ga0114997, IMG submission 87045) | Marine microbial communities from western Arctic Ocean - ArcticOcean_MG_CB4_136 | ecosystem: Environmental > Aquatic > Marine > Oceanic | place: Arctic Ocean: Canada Basin | collected... | reverse complement strand
ATATTTTATACTTTTATTTTTATCCATAAAAATATTTTGTTTTGATTTTAACACAATTCCTTTTATTCCAGATTTCTTACAATCTTTTATCGTATCAAAACCAATTGTTGGCAAATCTATTCTTAGGTCTTGATTTATTTTAGGAAATTTAATCAATATTCCTTGAGAGTATTTATCTGTACCCATCATTTGTAACATCTTTTTTGTTCCATGAATTTTTTCTTTGGTAATAATAATAGAATCTCTAACTACCAGACCTTGTACATGATTGTGAGGGTTTAACATTTTTAATGATTTGATGCCCTTGTTAATCGATACCAAATCTCTTACATTAGGTTTTAATTTTGTATGACAACCTTTTGATAGCGTTAATTCTGGATTATATGCGTTAGAACTAATAACTTTTATTTTTTCTATTTGTAAAATTTTAATTATAGTTTTTAAGATAGCTGCATCACCAAGTTTTGCTGCTTTAATAATTCGTGGTAGATAATAAAAACCTTTAAAATCTACTTTTAACGAAGAAAATTTGGGCTTATTTATTTTTCCTGCAAATAAAACTTTTTTACATTTATTTACTGAAAGAAACTTAAAAATTTTGCCAAACTGTCCTATGCTGAATGATTGAGAGTGGGGGTTCTTTTTAAAAATTTTTTTTGTAGATATATCTAGAATAACGTATTTTTTTTTTTTATGTTTAAGTTTTAATAGTATTTTTTTTGGAAATTCAGTGTCACCGAAAAATAAACCAATCATAATTAGTTGCTATATGGTGTACAAATAGGTCTTTTTTTATCTTTATTGATAAATTTCAATACTTCTTCTACTAAAATATTGTCTTTAAATTTTCCATTCAATTTACTTAAGTTTTCACTTAGATTTTTTGATTTAAATATTTCCTTGTAAGCTTCTATAAGGCCTATTATTTCTTTATTTTTTTTGTTGTCTCTTCTTAGTCCAATAATATTTATACCATTTAAAAAATTTCGATTACCTGTTGATAGGCCATAAGGAATCACATCTCTTGATACACCTGTCATTCCACCTATCATTGCCATTTTACCAATTCTTGTAAATTGTTGAATCCCACATTTTGCACCTATAATAACATAGTCTTCAATTTCAGCATGACCTGCAGCTGCAGAATTATTAGCCATAACAATATTGTTACCAATAATACAATCGTGCGCAATGTGTGCACCAATCATAATCAAATTATTACTGCCTACTTTTGTTATTCCACCACCTTGAATTGTTCCTGTATTTATCGTCACGTGCTCTCTTATGGTGTTATTAGAACCTATTGTAAGTGTTGTTTTCTCACCTTTGTATTTTAAGTCTTGAGGCTCACTTCCAATACAAGCCATTGAATAAATTCTATTATTCTTAGCAATTATAGTATGTCCAATAATATTAACATGTGATTGAATCTCGACATCAGTATCAATTTCAACATTTGGTCCTATAACTGAATAAGGACCAATTTTTACATTTGAAGAAATTTTAGCTTTTGGATCGATAATAGCAGTTTTATGTATCATCTATTTATTATCCTTAAGAAAATTTTTTAAATTTCTTGCTGGATATCCCATAACTTTTGAATTATCCACTATATCTTTTATTACACCACTACCACCAGCGATTTTTACATTATTGCCAATTTTTAAATGACCTGAAATTCCAGCTTGTCCACCAATGATAACATTATTTCCTAAAGTTGAACTTCCTGCGAATCCTACCTGTCCTGCAATAATACAATTATTACCTATTTTATTATTATGAGCTATATGTATTTGATTGTCTAAAAAAGTATTTTTTCCTATAATAGTATTTGATAGTGAGCCCCTATCAATAGTTGAGCCACAACCAATTTCAGAATTATCTTCTATTATAACAATACCTATATGAGGGTATCTGATATTTTTTTTATTATTTGGAAAAAAACCAAAACCTTTTTTTCCAATAACACAACTATCTAAAATACTTACATTATTTTTTACTATGGTATTTCTAATAATGACATTAGAGCCGATTGAACAGTTATCACCAATAATGACATTACTTTCAATAATTGAATTATGTCCTACTGAGCAATTTTTTCCTATTTGAACATTTAAACCTATTAAAACATTTTTACCGAATTTAATCTTTTTTTCAAATTTAGTCTCATTGATATTTTTTACGTTATAATCAAAATCATCTGATATAGAATCTGGATAAAAAATTTTAGTGATTTTTGCTATAGCAATTAGTACATTGTCTACAATTATTGGTTCACAATTATTTGGTAAAACATGGGATAATTTTTTAGTTGTGACACAAAAAGTAGCTTTAGTTTTTGAAGCAAAACCCTCATATTTCTTAGAATGAAAGAAAGTTATGTTATCTTTTTTGGAAGTAGCTAAGTCGTTTATATCTGTAACATTAATATCAGAAAATTTTTCTTGAATGTTAATATCAGAAAGTTGTAAAAGTTTGTTAATCTCATATGGACCGTGATTTTTAAAAAAGGGATTAATCATTAGTAATTATTTAACTCATAATATAATTGATTACTTATCAAGAATTATTACTAATTATTTTCTATCAACTACTGTAGCTGACCATTGTGCATCAGCCATTTTTTTTCCTTTAACAAACGCTTCACCCTTATACTTCCAGACTCTACCGTGTGATCTTGTCGCTTCAATATTGAGCTCAAGTGTACAATCTGGTATTACAGGGTTTCTAAATCTAGCTTTATCTATACCCATTAAAAAAACTAATTTGTTTTCATATTCCTCTTTATCTATACCAGAAGCTGTAAGGGCTGCTGCAGCTTGACCAAAAGCTTCGACTATTAGAACTCCTGGCATTACAGGGTTTCCTGGAAAATGTCCTTGAACAAAAAAACTATCTTTCTTAACGTTAACTATAGCTGTCGCTGAAAAAAGTTTTTTAATGTTTTTCAGTTCACTAATTAAAAGCATAGGCTCTCTATGTGGTAATAGATCAATTATCTGTTGCCTATTTAAAAAAATTTCTGACATATGTTTTATTTTATAGTCTTAACTTTAGCATTTAAAAGTTCTAGTATTTGATCTGTTATCTCTAGTTCTGATTTTCCCATAACAATATTTTTTTTTTGTATCATTAAAGATATGGAGTTTTTAGAAGAATATTCAGCTAAAATTGGATTTAAAATATCCAATATTTTAGTAGTTGCCTCAATTCTTTTTTTATCGAGATCTTTTCTGGAGTTATTAATATCTTTTTTAAAAATTCTTATATCTTTTTGTAGGGTTATAATTTTTTTTTCAAATTCTTCTTTAGATAAAATATTTTTTTTTTTAATTAAATTCTTTTCTTCATCTGCAAGTTCTTTTTCTATTTTTTTATATTTTTTTATATTATTTTTATTTAAATCTTCTAATTTTTTAGTGACTTGTTTACCAGCTTTAGATAAATTAATAATTTTATCTATATCTACATATACAATCTTAAGATCATTAGACGCAGCTGAGCTAATATAAAACAAAAAAGAAAAAATAAGTATTAGTATCCTTTTTAGCATTAAAAGGTTGTACCTAGGTTAAATTGAAAATTTTCTGTTACGTCAGAAGAGGCTTTTGATAAATTTTGTGACAGAGTAAAATTTAAAGGACCAACTGGAGTAAACCAATTGATACCTAATCCTGTTGTAGATCTTATTGTATCATTTTCTTTTACAGCATCTGAATAATCAACTCCCCATAAATTAGCAATATCTAAAAAATATTTGAAATCAATATTTTCGAAATTTGGAAAAAGCATTGGCAATGTAGAATTAAAATTTAATGATGCAGAATAGTTTCCACCAACATAATCTGTACCATCAACAGGACCTACTTTACCAGATTCAAAACCTCTAAGTCTATTTTTTGGTATAGCGAGTCTACTAGATATTTTTACATCTTTATTATTTATAGAGTTTATAGCACTAACATAAAAACCAAAATCAGAAATTACTTTATTATTAAATTGATGCCATTTAGTAACTTGATAGGTATTACGTAAAGCAAAGTCATCTGAAATTAATGGTATACTTTGAAAAAAGGTACTTCTTGTTCCCTCTGTAGTTCGATAGCCTCTATCTCTTAGGTCATAATCTAGACCATATGAAAATTTTGTCTCAAAAAATGATCCATCTTGTTTTTTTAAAGCATCGCTAGCTGAACTGTCCGTATCAATCGTCTCAGAGAAAAACGAAAGTTTAGGGCTAAAATATAAATTTTCATATTCTTCAAATGCCGTTCCAAATGAAAATCCTGTTTTAGATGTTTCATAACCACTGCTAGAAATTTTATCTGTTTTTGTACTTTCTATATTTGTGGAGATTGCTCTTCCACTATAATTAAAATCTGGGTTATATACGGTGAAATTTCCCTTTAAACTATCACTAGAAAGTCTTATTGAGGTAGAAAGTCTGACACCTTTTCCTAAAAAATTATTTTCAGAAACTGAAAATCCAACTGTAGCACCATCCGAACCAACTCCAGCACCAAGACTAATTTCACCTGTTGGTTTTTCTACAACACTAATATTAATAATTTTTGTTGTGGGGGTAGATCCTTCTATTACTTCTTCCTTTACAGATTTAAAAATATTTAATGCTCTAATATTATTTAAACTTTTGGCATGAAGTAGTTCATTAAATGGGTCACCCTCATCGACCTCTAAATTACTTCTAATCACACTTTCTTCCGTTATAGAATTTCCTAATATATTAATTTCTTCAACATATAATTTTTCTGTTTCACTTACTTTAAACGTTATATCTATTTTGTTAGCTGAAATTTTTTCTTCTATAATTTCAGCTGTAATAAAATCATACTCTCTAGATAAAGAAATTTTATCAATGGCTTTTACAATTTTAGATAATTTATAAAAGGAATAATTTTCACTTTTAATCTTATCTAGTAATTTTTGAACATCTTTGAAATTTTTTATATCATAGTCAATTGGTAGGATGAGCTTGGTATCATTAATTTCATATAGATTGCCAGCATTTATATTAAAGGTCACATTGAAACTATTATTGTCTAAAAGTTGTGCTGTAGATGCATTAACAACAACGTCATAATAGCCTTCATCAAGGTAATAGTTCTTTAACAACCTCTCATCTCTAAAAAGACTTTGTTTATTAAGATATTTATTTTTGGATAAAAATTTCCAAAATTTTGACTCTTCTATAGTAATTAAGTTACGTAAATTTTTATCTTTAATAATCTTATCACCAGTAAATTGAATTTTAGAAATTTTAACTTTCTCACCTAAATCAATATTGAAATTCAAATTGACAGTATTGTTAAGGTTTTCATCAATACTACTAGTTATTTTTGCAAAATAATACCCTTCAACACTTAATGAGGTTTTAACTCTCAGAAGATCTTTTTCAACTTGAGATTTAATAAAAGGTGATTTATCTCTTATATTTAAACTTTTTAGTATTGCCTCTTTAATTCTTAAAGACTTAATTCCATTAATATTAATTGTTTGGATAAGTTTATTCTCAACTACGTTAATAACTAAAGTATTATTTGTAATTTTAAGTGAAACTTCTTTAAAAAAATTTGTTTTATATAAGTCTTTTAAAATATTATTTAAATCATCTGGAGAATAGTTTTTTCCAGTCTTAATTTTTCCATAAGTTAGAATGGTATTTCTAGAAATCCTATCATTGTTATTAATATTTACATTGTTAACAACATCAGCTTTAACATTGAGGAAAAACGACATAATTAGAAGAATGATAGTTATAAATTTCATTATTTGCAGGATGTTACACTTAAAGCTTTTGTTTTTAAAGCAACATATTCACTTAACTTGCTTATCTGACCCAAACTGGATGGCTTAATTTGCTTTAGTTTGATAAATTCTTTTTGACTTATGATGGTATTAAGAATTTGATAAATACTAAGATAAGAAATTTGTCTTTTCAAGAATAATTCTACTAATACATCGTTTGCACTAATTAAAACAGTTTCAAATAAACTAATATTATGAGGTATTTTCTTTAAAAAATTTATAGAAGGAAATTTATAATTGTTCACTTGAATAAAATTAAGATCATTCATTTTATCAAAATTAATTTCTTTGGTTTTTAATTCTTTACTTGAGTCATTAAAGTATAATGAGTTGAATATTGGGATTTCCATACTAGTATCATGTATTAATAATTTTATAACTCCATTAGTAAATTTTACAATTGCATGAACATAAGAGTTTGGATGTATTAAAATTTTAAATTTAGATAAAGGTAAATTAAAAATTCGCTGAGCTTCAATTACTTCAAAAACTTTATTCATTAATGTTGCAGAATCAACTGATATTTTTTTACCCATGCTCCAATTAGGGTGTTTAATAGCATCTTTAGGAGATACTTTTTTTAATTCATTTTTTGATAATTTTAAAAAAGGACCTCCAGAAGCTGTAATGAAAATTTTTTGAATTTGAGAAGATTTGTAATTTTTAATTAAAGACCAAATTGAAAAATGTTCAGAATCAATTGGTATAAATTTTGTTCTGTATTTTTTGAGATCTTTTTCAATAAGATTCCACCCACAAATTATAGATTCTTTATTTGCTATAGCAATATTATGACTAAATTTAATTGCATCCAAAGTTGGTTTTAACCCAGCTAAACCAGTTATTGAGCACATGGTATAGTCAACTTTTTTTTTTAAATTTTTTGTGAAATCTAGAATATTGTTGAAAATTTTTAAATTTTTATTTTTATTTTTTTTTAGAGATAAAAGATAATTTTCTTCATCATTAATTAAAATATTTTTACAATTAATTTTTTTTGCTTGAAGAAAGAGTTTTTTATAATCTTTATTAGCAGTGAGTAAAATCACATTAAAAGCTTTTTTATCTCTACTAATAATCTTAATTGTTGTAGAACCAATTGACCCTGTAGAACCAAGAATAATTATTTTTTTTTTCATATACTAAAAATTAACAAGCCCACTGGTATAGCAAAGATAATACCATCTATTCTGTCTAGAACACCACCATGACCTGGCAATAAATCGCTAGCATCTTTTACTTTTGCTTTACGCTTAAGTAGAGATATTAATAAATCACCTAATTGAGAGGTTAGAGAAATAATTATTGTAAATATAATAATTACTAAAACATTATGGTCGTTAAAAAATTCAAAAAAAAAGGGGGCCAAAAGTAGTGAAAATACAAACGAACCAAATGATCCTGATATAGTTTTGTTTGGGCTTATTTTACTTAATTTTTTTCCTTTAAAAAATTTTCCAGTTACCAGTCCGCCAATATCTGACATTATTGCAACTAATAAAGAGTAAATAAGAGCAAAATATAAATCAAAGTTTATTAACTTTGCTGAAATTACTAAAAAAACTAATAGTGATAAATATAATAATGATGATGACTTGTATAGAAATCTTAAAATTTGACTTTTGGTATCATTCTTTTTAACTATCTTTGTTATCAGGGCATAAAATTCAATCCAAGAAATTAACCCAATAACTATAGAAGATATAATCAAAACAAATGGATATAAAAACATAAAAAATAATAAAGATAATAATAATGTTGATGTAATTATTCTTTTCTTTAATTCTAAACTCATTAAATGGCTCCAAAATTTCTTTTTATGCTCCTGAAATTATTTATAATTTTTTTATAATCATTTTTTTTAAAATCAGGCCAGAGTTTTTTTTCAAAAAAAATCTCTGTATAAGCAATTTGCCATAATAAAAAATTACTCAATCTTTTAGTGTTGCCTGTTCTTATTAAAATATCTGGATCAGGTATTCCATTAGTATAAAGGTTTTTGACAATATTTTTGGCATTAATTTTCTCTTTATTTTTATTAATATTTTTTATTGCATTTAATAATTCTTCTTTAGTACCATAATTCAATGCTAAGTTTAATTGTAATTTATTATTTATTAAAGTTTTTTTTTCTGACGCTGCTAATAATTTTTTTAAACTTGTAGATAATTTTTTTTGATTTCCAATAATTTTTAATCTAATTTTATTTTTTTTTAATTTTTCAATTTTAGTTAATAAAAATTTTTCTAATAAATTAAATAAATAAGAAATTTCTTTTTGGGGTCTTTTCCAATTTTCTGTCGAAAAAGTATATAAGGTCAAATATGAGATTTTTTGCTTTATGGTTTCTTCTATTATCAATTCTATAGTATCTAAACCAGCTCTGTGTCCTAAATTACGTGAACCCTTATTTTGAATTCCCCATCTGCCATTACCATCCATAATAATAGCAACATGTTTAATTGGGTTCATATCGTCATTATTTCTTTTTCTTTAGCTTCAACTTTTTGATCTATAGTTTTTATGTGCGCATCTGTGAACATCTGCACTGTTTTCTCATTTTTCTTTTCATCATCTTCACTAATTTCTTTAACTTTAACTAAATTTTTTAAATCATCATTAGCTTCTCTTCTAATATTTCTGATTGAAATTTTACATTTCTCACCCATAGATTTAATTAATTTTTTAATCTCAGTTCTTCTCTCTTCATTTAAGTCTGGAACAGGTAATCTAATTAACTGACCATCTACTTGTGGGTTTAGACCAAGCTCAGATTTTTTAATAGCTGAGTCAACTAATGGTACATTATTAATATCCCAAACTTGGATATTGATTGATCTTGCATCTGGAGTTGTTATACTAGAAATTTGATTTAGTGGCATCGCTTGACCGTAAACATCGACCTTAACAAGGTCTAGCATTGAAGCATTTGCTCTACCCGTTCTTAGTGATGTTAATTCTTTTGAAAAAACCTCAATGGTCTTATCCATCTTCTGGCTATATGTTTTATCGTTAAACATTTAATCACCTATTTTAATTCTATAAAAATCATTAATCTTTAAATTAGATATATTAAGATCTTTTACAACATCTTGTACCTTCTTTTTAGGTTCCATAACCCAAGCCTGTGTTAATAGTGAATTATCTTCTTTAAACTTATTCATTTTACCTAAGCTAATTTTTTGTGCTATTTCATTACTTTTTCCAGAGTTTTTTAGCTCTTCTGTAATGAGGTCTTGTTCTTTCTGAAGAACATCTTTGTCAATTAAATCTGAGCTTAATGCAAGTGGGTTAGATGCAGCTATGTGCATTGAAAGCTGTTTTCCAAAAAATTTAAGGGGCTCAGTATCATCAGTTGTTTCAAGAGATACTATAACTGATAATTTAGATAAATTATCTTTGACAACAGTGTGCAAATAATTAAAATTTTTAGTTCCTGATTGATTAAATGTTTTAACCTTACCAATTGTTATTTTTTCACCCATTTTTGCAATCAAAGTAACAAGGCTGTCTTCAACAGTTTGGCCATTTGACATATTACATTTATTTAACTTTTCTAAATCAGAATTATTTTGGTTATTCAATTCACTTAATTCTTTAGTAAAGGAAACAAAGTCATCATTTTTTGCAACAAAGTCAGTTTCACAATTTACCTCAATAAGAGAAATTTTATTTTCATTACCTGAGGTTGCTATAACTCCTTCTTTAGCATCTCTAGACATTTTTTTAGAAGCTTTAGAAATTCCCTTAACTCTTAGAATTTCTACTGCTTTATCCAAGTCTCCACCTGACTCTTTAACAGCTAAATTGCAATCTTTAAAACCTACACCAGTTGCTTCTCTAAGTTGTTTTACTTTTTCAATATCACTCATATTAATTAAGTTTTACTTTTTTTTTTTTTGAATATTTATTATCTTATTTTTCTTTATTTTTTTTTTTTTTTTTTTTTTTTTAATTTTATTTCATTTTTTCTTTTTTTTTTTTGAAAATTTAGCATCAAGTTTTTCTCTATCTAATTCTTGAACAGTCTTAGTAGATTTATCTTTAACTTTAGTTTTAGCATTAACAACATCTACTTCAGGTTTATCTTCACTTTTAGTTGGAGCTGCTTTTTTTGCATTCTCAATAGTTTCTTTAATTAAGTTACAATAAAGGTCTATAGATCTTCTAGCATCATCATTTCCTGGAATTGGATAATCTATTCCATCTGGATTAGAGTTACTATCTAATATAGCAATTATTGGAATACCTAGCTTTACTGACTCTTGAATTGCTAACGATTCATAATTAGTATCAATAATAAAAACTAAATCAGGAACTTTTTTCATTTCCGCTATGCCACCAAGTGATCTTTCAAGTTTTCCTTTTTTAACACTCATTTTAAGAAGTTCTTTTTTAGTGAAACCTCTATTTTCTGAAACCAAATCCATTTCATATTTTTTCATTTTTTTGATAGATCCAGATATTGTTCCCCAATTGGTTAACATTCCTCCCAGCCATCTATAGTTTACAAAATATTGATCTGTATCCTTTGCTACTTCTGCAATAGCTTCTGAGGCTTGTTTCTTAGTTGATACAAAAAGAATTTTGCCGTTGTTTGCGATAGTGTTGTAAACTTTTTCTAGAGCAACATTTATTAACTCTAAAGTTTGTGTTAAATCAATGATGTGAATTGAATCTCTTTTGCCAAAAATATATTTTTTCATTTTTGGGTTCCATCTTAAAGTCTTGTGACCTAAGTGTACGCCTGCTTCTAATAATTGTTGGATAGTTAAACTTGGTATTTTCATATTTATTCCCGGTTAAGCCACCACAGTAATTTCCATTTAAGGACCGGAGGTATAAAACCACAAACTGTGTGCGTGT
>Ga0114997_10004570_pt1 | contig 10693 bp, 8 predicted proteins | sample ArcticOcean_MG_C_2_FD_87045 | JGI IMG/M metagenome (GOLD analysis project Ga0114997, IMG submission 87045) | Marine microbial communities from western Arctic Ocean - ArcticOcean_MG_CB4_136 | ecosystem: Environmental > Aquatic > Marine > Oceanic | place: Arctic Ocean: Canada Basin | collected... | reverse complement strand
TAGATATTGCAAAAATATGGTGGGATGCACTGAAACCTATGACTAGTCCTGCTCTTTCTTCAGGGCAATTAGTTTTCAATATTTCTAGTCATGGTGGGCCAAATTCGGCTGAATGGGTTGATTGTACATTATACGAAAGAATTGACGTGGATGATTATTCGGAGTATCCTGGTCGGAAACTGTGTGATGTTGTATTATTTGCCTATTTACTCGTAGGTTCTCCAATACTACAAGAATCTTACCAAATTCCCTTATCATATTGTGTTAACGATGTAGAACTTGATGAGGATTCGATGCACCAAGTTACTGAAGTAACATACGAGCCAGACTACTAATGTATTAAGTAGTTAGAATATAACATATTAAGTATGCCGTGGGAATTATATACACCTCCGAGGACGAAAACTAAATGGCCTAAGATGTTTATGGTCTGTGCCTTAATTATTGTATTATTTTTTGTATTTGGGGGCATTTTAGCATGACTGAGGAATCAGACCGAATTGAACAACTTAAACTCCAAGCCGATGCTGTAAGGAGTGATGAATATTGGACAGGTGGATTAGATATCGCCCCACATAATCAACCATTAGTTCACCGAGACATGCGAGGGGAATTGAATATTAGGGTTCAAAATATACCAACATCTACAGATGATAATTTAATTTGTTGGGTACAAATTGTAGAAGGTGACTTATTCACAGGAGTAGGTAAACTTATTGTAGATTCATTTACGGAAGATTCATTAGATGATGAACAAGTAGAACCCGATGATTTAATTTACTATCGAGAGGGCACTCAAACAGAAATTCCTCGATTTGCTGGGATTCATCAAAAAGCATTAGATTGGTAAGCCTTATATGGGTAATAGAATTTGTATAGAATCATGAAGATGGCTAAAGGTACAATAGTAGTAATAATTTTAATGATTTTGTCTGGTTGTTTGGGTCAAACTCAAACTCTTGAAAACTTATCAAGTTCGGAAGAATATGTTTTAGTGACGGAAGGCAACGATAACCACTCTTATCAGTTTTGGAATACTGCACCTATGAGTATAGGTAATTTTTCCTCAATAAATACTAGTGAAGGAGAAATTGTTAATATCACATTAGAGATAACTGCATTTTTCCATGACCCTGTGCAGTGGGATGCAGGATTTGTTAATTATACTATTACTCATGGCAATGAAACTGTTTTTTCTACCACTCTGAGTTATAATAAAACAAGTTACAATATAAGTTTAAATAATATAACTAACAACTTGACTGTAACAATTCAAAGTAATGGCAGTGATGATGATACTACTGCAGAACCTGGTGACCTTTTCATTGCTTCGGCTAAGTATGAAGTTTACTTCATATTCGTTGAATAGACAAACTTGAGATAATATTATAACCTATGACTTTTTAGTTTAGATTATGAGGGAAGTATAGATGGACGCTTATCTAATCAGATTATTGGAAAAGCCTGGATATTATTTGAGGCACACAGTTCAAAAGCATACTGGTAAATCGTTTGGTATTCAACTTATGAATAATAATGATGAACTCTTGACCCACGTCTCTCATCGATTTTTCGACCCTCTACTTTCGCGAGGATACATCGTTCGAGAGTCATCACGAAGAGTTCCTCGGGCATCGGACTTACGTTTTAAAAGATATGTATTGTATGAAATTTAAGAGAAAGACCTTATATAGGTAGCAACAGGAGACTAAAAACATGGATTATATACAACTCGGTATTTCATTAGCATATACAACAGGAATTTCATTTTGGATAATGAATCATTTGAAAGTTATTTATAACCATCAATTTGACGTAACTGACCAAATTATTGCTAAACTAACTAAATATGATTACTCATTAAAGGAGGAAGAGTGATGTTAGAACTGTGCGAAGTTTGCAAAGATGGCATCCAAACGCTCCAACGTCGTGAAGAAATTAAGGATGAGTTTATTAGAGTAATTATTTATAAAAAATGCCAATGTTGCGGATTAGGAAGGATTGATTATCATCCATTTATGCCTATTCATAGTCTCGAGGGGGAGTAGTTTTGGACCCTCAATCAGTAGAAGTATTTATGTCCTTAGTAGCCGTACTTACTAATGTTCATTGGTTTCCTCAACTATCTAGACTTATCAAGCGAAAGCAATCAGACGATTTCTCGTTGTGGACTACTTTGATTTTATTGATTAACAATGTAGTTTGGTTTGCGTATGCAGGATATATCGGAAGCATTTCACTTAGTATACAACAAGGACTTTCTTTGATTATGTTGCTATTCTTTGGCTCACTTATTATTAGATATAGGACTACTAACCTTTTGTTTAGTGAGCCTATGTTACAATCCTGGAGAGGTCTTGATGTCGAAGTTTAAAGCAGTCGGTGGGCCTTGTCGTAGACAATGTGATGTCGACAAACGAACATTAGTTTGTCGCAGTTGTGGATTAAGTTATCAAATAACAGATGTTTTAAATGAGAAGAGGGATGTTGAATGAGTATGCTGACAATTGGAACTAGACTTAAGAACAAGCACACAGGATTTGAGTACACTATTTGTGAGGTAATTGTTATGGATTTTGATTTAGTAGTTTATGAAATTGCTACAGATGATATGCAAACACTTCGATTTAATCAAGATTACGTTGATAATTATACGGTGATTGAATAATGTCTCGAGTTTCATTGGACTCTATTAAGAGCATGACATTATCATACGCCATTAGTATGTGGTATAAGCGTCAAGAATATAGTATCGAAGAACCCGTACAGATACAAGTAGCGCATATTAGAACTCGCTTCGAGAGTGCCCTTTGGTCACGTCGAATACAATCTGTTTTCCAGGATTTATCAGATACACATCCACATTTCTCATTTACACCTACAGGAGTATTAGAATATTCTCCAATATCACAATAAGAGCCTTTATGTAGGAAGACTACATTACCTATAATCACGGAGGTAACTCAAATGAAAAAACTAAGTGAAAAAACTAAGCAAAATATTGCAGACTATCAAAGCCTTGCTACGCTTCAAAATCCAGTCTTGGGAGATGCGTCTTTAGGCAGACTTTTGGCAATGGTGTCAGAAGTTAAAGGTGCAGATTGGCTAACGGAATAATTCGTATATATTAAGTAGTAGAACGAACAATGAATAATTATGTTTAGGGCTGAGGATACTACGAGAGCGAATTACCGTTCGCTCTTTGAATATGCGGCTGGAGTAGAGGCTCGCCTCGCTCAAGACCGCCGACTCGCTTATTATCATAAAGTGTTGCCTGAACTATTACTTCGAGTCAAAGGAGTTCCTTTGATGTACACTACATATTCCAAAGGTTGGAATCCAGACAGTAATCGAGATGCATTCATTGTTAAGCGTCGTGTACCAGATTTATCTAAACCAATTTATATTGAAGATGAAGAAGGTAATAAGGTTCAAAAAGGATATACTACACAAGATTTTGTCATTGAAGATGACGAAGATGCTAATGATTTTATGATTCGAAACGGGCGATTCAAGGGTCAACATGGATTTAATAAAGGATTTGGCTATTTAGCGCCTGTCTACCACGTAGAACGAGATGAAATGCCATTTATACAAGTGGATTTAGATATTGACCGAGCAGATTTTAAAAAACCTGCTTGGAATAAGTTGCTTCGAGCAGTTATTAAAGTTTACGATTGGTTTCGTTCTGAAGGATTCGACCCTTTGATTAATTTTACAGGTTCTTCATTTCATATTTTGGCAAAGGATGATAGGATTCGTTCGTACTCCGAGATTAAAGAGATACTGACGAAAATTAGTAAAGATACTAAACTTCCATTGGCTGCAGGTTCTGCTCACATTGCAAATCAAATCACCATTGACTATTCTCAAAATAAATATCGTGCCCCGATGCGATTTCCTTTGTCTATTCATGGTGATACAGGTCTGGCATCAATAATTATTCCAAGAAATCAACTTCGAAAGTTCGACCCATTAAAGAAAGCACATCCTGACCAGGTTTTAAAACAATTGCCGAATCACTTGGCAAAGATTGATGCTTGGTTTGCAGACTTGCCTACTTCTAAATCGTCTGCAGAAGCAATTATTACGTCTCACTTGGCTACACTAGATGAAGCCGACCTTGAGCGTTGTATGTGGGGTGATTGTGGTGTCTTGGCTGACGAGTTAATGCTTAGACTACAAGCGGCAGGATACACTGATGCCGTGTATGAAATAGGATTGGCCTACATCCACCCTTTCGAAGAGTATGACAACAAAACTTTTATAGGAGGTCACGTTGTCGTCACTGTCGATGGTGTTTCTTATGATGTACTTGGAGCAGGTGCAAAACAACGTTGGATTGACGGACCAGTGGTACAGGAAATGTTGTCTTCACACGGTTTCATCGAATTAGGTCCACTTCTTTCGTCGCACTTGACTGTAAATTGGGTTACTTCACCATGGAATGAGTTGCATAAAACTAGAAGTCATAACTTCGCAGGTAGGTTAGTTGATTTCGAATCCGAAGAGATGACTAAAACATGGTATAGTTCGGGTAATGTGTTTCCGTGGCAACTATTTTTAGACACGGAAACTATTGGACCTGATTTGTTTGGAGAACGAGATAATTACCCGTATGAAGACATGAAAGCCTTGGAATCTAAATACGGACTTAAGCCCGATAGTGCCGTAATTTGGGTCTCGGAATTTCCCGAGGTCGCCGCTTCTTACATGATTGGTCAAGGACTTCTTGACATCTCCGATGATGAAGTCGGAAATTGGTATGGCTTTTCAAAATCTGATTTAGAAACGACAGAATTCGGACAAATATATTATCCACCACATGTCGAAGATGTCTGGCAGTATCAAGGCACCGTTATTCCTGAAACCGATGATGGTGACGGAGGATATTTACTCGCTTTAAATCGTGATTATACAGGAAAGTACGGACTTAAGCGAATCGGAATGGCGGCTGAAACTGAATACAAGAAGAAGCGTCAAAAGCCGACTCCTGAACCTGGTGTCGAAGGCAGCGGCAAGTTAAAGCCAACTCGTCGCAAGCCTCCAATGAAAGTCAAAGGCTCGGATGTGTATTCCGTGCAAAAGCACCGTGCTACGAAACGAGGTTCTCATAGAGACATACGTATCGGATTAGACGGTAAACTTTTGTCTTTTGTTCCTGTTGGGAGAGGCTTTGGAAAGAGCCGTTTACCAAAGAAAATTGGCGAGGGTGTGAGTGTTATTCGTACCGAAGACCATCCGTTTGATTACTGGTGGTTCGAAGGCGAAATTCCGAAGGACAGTTACGGTGCAGGACCTGTTTCATTAGAAACCCATGGTACACGACGTATCATTGAATGGAAACCTGATGAAAAACTAAAAGTGGAATTTATTGGTGGTAAATACGCGGGAACGTACACATTTGAACGCAGTAAGAAGTCGAAAGATGGTAAAGTGTGGTGGATGAGAAAAAGTCGCCCTGTTCCGAAGGACAAGACAGAAAAGAAAACTAAAAAGTCTGAGCCTCTGACTGAATTTGTCGAAAATGGTAAAACGTGGAGGTTGAAGTCACCAAACAACCGATGGGTTTGGGTTGAATTAGAAGAAGCAAGAGAAACCTTTATAATGGCGTTTGCAGAGTGGTCGGAAAAATTCCAAGCAGGAGCGTTGCCCCTCGTCGCAAGAGGGTGGGGCTTTTATCATAATTGGAATCAAGATGAACCTACTTTTAAGTTAGACTCTAAGCGAATGATAAGCGATGCATTTGAATTAGAGCCAGGACCTAATGGGTGGTCACGAATGTATGGCGAGTGGATTTATGAATCTATTTCGCAAAATACTGCTAGTGGTGACAAGATTTTACCACCGACTGCTACTAAAAACCATATGCAAGAGTTTTGGAATCAATATTGGCAAGGATATTTTGCACAGGATGAAGAAGTGGAAAAGCAAGTCGATGAAGTAAATCGTCATTACATTGAGGATGCTCTAAGATACGTCGAGAATCTACTCATGAGGGCAGGATATGCTCAAGGCAAACTTAAGTTGTATCGAGCCATCACGCTTATTAATCCTGAAGATTTCGACCCAACAAACACGGGTCAATCTTGGACACCTAATAAAAGTGTAGCCACTCCTTATTTTGGCCACAGGAGATTTAGTTCTCGAAAATTAGAGATTCCCTATTCTCTAGAAATACAAGAGTCTAATATATACATTTTAACGGCTTTAGTTCCTGTTGAATCCGTTGATTGGTATACGACTGTGTTGCGAGCCTTAGTGTTTGGAGACGGTGATGAAAAAGAAATCGTTTTAAAAACAGGAGCGCCGATTGAACTCATTAATCTTCCAATGGAGTTATCATTTGCTATTGATGCAACTCCTGAAGCCTTGATTCGAGCGGCTGAGGAGGATGAAGACTGGTGGTTTACTATGCAAACCCCAGTAGGTCCTGATGAAGAGTTTGGACCTTATGATTCTCATGAGGATGCCATGATGGGAATAGAACGTGTCATGCAAAAAATTATATCGTTACAAGATAGTCACACTCGAGAATTCCCTATACCCTATCAAGGACGACGAGGTGATGGCTTCGGCTTACGAGCCGAAGAAGATGATGAAGATGAGGGAGATAAGGCAGCGTTTGAGAGAAAATATCTCGCTAAGGTTGCCGAGTATGAGTCTTCCAATAAATGGCGAGAAGATGTGAAAGCCATGGATGTGATGGGCGATGAATTCCATATTTACGCATTGGAAGAACGTCTTGAATACATGTTCCCTGAGTTAGAACACCCGTTATCTCAAGCAGAGTATGATTTATTAAAATCCCACTTCATATACAACAATAATAAACTCGTCGCAGAAGAAGCGTCAATTGCAAGAAGTATTTCCGACGATATGTTATATCGTGTATACGAGATGTTGTTTGGTTCGGCTGAATATTATAATGGTAAACTTTTAGTATACCGTGAAATTCATATGACTAATCCTGAAGATTTTACTGCGGCTAAGGCAGGAATTTTTTGGACACCTGTACTAGAGGCTGCCGAAGCCCACTGGAGCCTAGGGGGTGACTCTTTCATCCTTAGAGCATTAGTAGATTTTGAGGATATTATGTGGGAATTGTCTTGGTATGCTAATCTTATCATACCTAATGAATGTGAAATTCGTTTGAAACAGGGTGCTAAGATTGAGTTGTTACCCTTAACTCATGCGAAAAGTGGGCATGGTAGAAATATACGGCTTGGAGAATACGTTTATCCTGAAGAAATCGTGTTTGAAATCGAAGCCCCGAATCCTAATTTATTAGCCGTGGAGCGTGGTACGGAAACAGAATTGCTTGAAGCCATGAAGGATTTACCCGAAGAATATCAACGCTTGATGGGAATATCTGAAGTCGAACTGCAACCGACTCAAACGGCTTTTGCATCCGAAGATATCGACCTCACAGTCGGCGAGGCTTTCGACAAGGCCTTAGTCGAAATTCGGGCTGATGTCGAGGCTGTTCAACCACGTAGTAAAAACCTTTCCGAGGTTACTCAGGAAGATTGGGAGCGAGCCAAACAAGTTTTCAATCGGTTTATGATTCCTGTAGGTATTACAGGTAGTATCGTTAAAGACGAATGGCAGTATAGTTCCGAACCTATTTATCTTTATAGTGACCTCTTTGAACCTACTATTATGGAGAAAGAGGTCTTAGATGTCCCTCATCTTCTTCCTACACACCATCCAAAAAATAATACTCAATCAGAAAATCTTGCTTCTGATAATATTAATTACGCGTTTTACTGGTATATGATTATGCAAATCAATTCAATTTACAATTGGTTACTATTACGACTAGGAGAACGTAAAATCCACACAGGTGCTTACGCAGGACCTCCTGTCGAACTGCCTGAAATCATCGAGTCGCAACGAGATGCGACCGACATCGAAATATATCGATGGTTGGTAACTTCGCCAGACGAAGAACCTGTCCGTCGTTTGCGTAATCGAATGCGCCCTGTCGATTTAAATTACTATGGTGGTTACTCCTTGGATTATTTAGATGGATTTGGTGGTGCTGAGTCTGTTCAAGAAATGATGAAAAAAGGGCTCGAAGCCCTGTCTTACGGTCCGTGTTGGTCTCTATCGCCTGATGCCTACACTCGAACAGACCAGTGGATATTAGCACAAGAGGAGCAAAAAATTGGAAAGGCAGGCGAATCTGATGAAGAAATCAGTACTTATGTCATTGAAAAATCCATTCCTGCCTCGGGTGTAGATTGGTACTCTACTCTTATTTCAAGCGCCCTATGGCTTGATTCTCCCGAATATGAAGTTATTCCGAAACGTGGTGTGTTTTTAAGTGAAGAAATAACTGACAAGTCAGATTTCGAACAGGTTTTCGACAAGGCTGTAGCGGCGGCTGATTCTTCGTTCGAAGAATATGGTTGGTTCGGTGCGGCGGATTTAAATGATGTTTCCGATTTGCATAACGATGCGGCAGGTCGCGAAAGATTGTTTGAAGTAGAACGACACTTAGCGATGCTTAAACGTCCTGGCAGTTTACTTTGGTCTTCAGGTGACGACCAAGCATATGATGCTTATCCTGATGATTTACGCAACCCTACCTACATTTTCCAAGATTCGGGTATTTTCGTGGATGAAGACGGTAGAACCGACGGTTACACCGACGAGGAACGAGGCAAAACATACGAAGAAGACCACTTATTTCACCCTAACTTATATTTCGTTGATTCCTTTGATAAATCCCCTGATTTAGATATTCGATTGCGATACGCTTACACACTTAATTGCATATCTAAATTAGCCGAACAGTATTTCGGGCGTTTAAAAAGTTTACGAACTACATTAGAACCTCAATTTGCATCTGGTGAAGTTACTCTTTACAGGGCTTTTTCATTGCCCGAAGGAGAAGTTCCCGAATTACGACGAATGACGGTGTTTCCACTTTCCATGCAAATAGGGAATGCGAGAAGAATGGAGAATAAGGAGCAACGAGTGAAATACACTTACGAATCCTATGGAAAGCATTGGTCATTCTTACCTGGTTTCGAGTGGTCTGATGATTTTCCAAGTGAATACGGTACACCGTACATTATGGAAAAACAGATTCCTTACACTGATGTAGACTGGTTCACTACGCTGCTCGTGATGGCTTACGGACGAGAGGTTGAATATGAAGTTGCCGTCAACGAAAATGTATTCTTAGCGGAAAATGAAGTCAAGATTCCTCTTTATCACGTGACGCCACTTGACCAAGTTTCTAATATCTTAGAAACAGGCTTAGAGCCTCGCGTAGGCCCCAGAAGCGAACGCATGGAACTTGAACCTCGTATTTGGCTATTTGGCGACCAAGAAAGTGTCGAACAAGCCGTGATGAATTGGCTTGGAGATGAAATGGTAGGAGATGAATGGCGCTCAGGATATGCAGTGCTTCAAGTAGACTTACCTGCGGATTGGTTTCAAGACCGAAGAGTGGAAAAAACATTTCACCCTTATGGTTCGGAACGCTCCTGGGAGTGGTCAACTTTAGAAACCATACCTGGCAAGTATTTAGAAATCTTCGATGAATGGGAGTGGGATGAGACTCAACTTTTAGATTTCGAGGCAGATTTTGGAATGCCTGTCTACGGTAAATATCTTCGCGATGCGCGAAATCAAGCAGAATTAGATTTAGCAACCATTTCAGATGATTATAAGTATTTCCACTTATCTTGGGACCGTTATTTAATCAATAAAGATGGTGAAACCTTCACCTTCACTCCTCGAGTTCCTGAGAATCCTTTTGGGTGGGTTTATGGGACAATTGAAGACGACTTTACTCCACGAGTTTCCTTGAGTTCCACTGTCAAAGGGTGCTTAGAGGCATTACCAGATGACGAAGATGGTCGTTGGTATGTTTATGGCACTAAGCGAAGTGACAATGTCATTTCAGTTCGAGATTATTTCGAAGAGTGCCCTGAAGATTATGGAACTTCCTTTAATCTACGAACTTGGATTAAATCATTACCTCAAGAAGACCAACAAGTCATTAAAAACTATAGTGAACATTTAGAAATAGAATTATTGGGGAGAGAAAAATTTGGAATATTGTTGTATGGAATAAATGTCAGTGATTTGCCACCGAAATACCGTGATATGTTCTATGGTTGCGTACCTGATGCTTTAGAGCAGGATGAATATTGGTCTTTAGAACCTATTACGATGGATTATTTAGGCTACATTACTTGGGAAACATTACAACCTAAGGGAACTAATGATTGGCTTTACCTTTCAGCCCCTAATTCTAGTGAACTAGAACCACACCTATACTTAGATATGGATGGTTGTTTTGCAGATTTCGCAGGGGCTATCACCCAACGAGTTAATGAGGTGTTGCAAGTTCAAGATGTATCCAGTATTCCTTCGAAGAGTTTGCGACGTGCTGCTCGAAAGGCTAAAGTCTTGGGAATAACTTCGGTATCTGAATCTGATTTCGATTTGTCATTATCACATGACCCTGTTAAAAAGAAGGTTATCGACCGTATGTTGTATAAAATTGCATCTGAACCAGACTTCTTTTACAATTTAGAAGTTATGAATCGTGACATTTTAGACGAAATCATTGCTAGTGGTCGTCCGTTTTCATTCTTATCAGCCCCTATTGGAGGTACAAATGATTATTCTATTGAAGATAAGCGAGCCTGGGTTCGTGACCGATTAGGAT
>Ga0114997_10004569_pt1 | contig 10693 bp, 11 predicted proteins | sample ArcticOcean_MG_C_2_FD_87045 | JGI IMG/M metagenome (GOLD analysis project Ga0114997, IMG submission 87045) | Marine microbial communities from western Arctic Ocean - ArcticOcean_MG_CB4_136 | ecosystem: Environmental > Aquatic > Marine > Oceanic | place: Arctic Ocean: Canada Basin | collected... | reverse complement strand
TGATTTTACAATAGCCAATTTTTATTCGTCTTTTTTTTTCTCTTTATCTTTTTTTTCTAGATCGTCAGACAATGAAGAAAAGGGTAGATTCTTACCACTCGCCTCAGAACCATAAGTATCTAACGCTACTTTTCTTTCAATTTCTTCAAGTAGCTTAATACTTAATGTAGCTTTTCTAGAATCCAAATTTAATTCAGCAATAGCACAATCAATCCTTTCACCACCTGTAAATCTAGCAGGTCTTGCATCAGCAGCGTTAACTGCTATTTGTGATTTTTTAATAATAAAGTCCATCTCACAACCTTCAGGTCTAACAATCAAACCTTTAATATCGCTTGATATAATTTTTACTGTAATTGTTTCTTTAACTTTTTTATCTTTAAACCAATCAAATGGATCTGGTTGAGTTTGACGTAAACCAACTCTAACTTTTTGTTCTGATGCCTTAACTTCTAATACTTTAACTTTTAATTTATCACCAATTTTGTATTTAGCTAACTCTTCTTCACCATTGGCCGTGTACGTTAAGTCGTTACAATGAAGAAAAGCGTCTATATCAAGGCCATTAATTTTTAAGAAAATAGAGTATTCATTTTTGCTAGCAACTTCACCTTCAACTTCAGATCCAATAGGGTATTTACTTTCAAATATTTCAAAAGGGTTTTCAGTTGTTAAACGATGCGAAATTGCAACACGTCTCTTCTCTTTGTCTATTTCGGTAATAACGCAAGAAATTTCATCATCAACTTTAAACATTTTTTTTGCAGAGATATTTTTTTTAGTCCAACTTAGTTCACTTGAGTGCAATAATGTTGTTAGGCCTGGTTCCAATTCACAGAATGCTCCAAAGTCCATTAACTTAACTACTTTAACTTTGTAAATTTTATTAAGTTCATAATTTGTAATATGTTCAAATGGGTCAGGAGAAAGCTGTTTAACAGAACAACCAACTTGAAGTTTTTCCTTGTCGACTGTTATGACCAAAAGATCGTGTTTTTCTCCAATATTAAAAACTTCCTCTGGATGACTAACTCTTGAATAAGATATTTCTTGTAAATGAACCAAAACATCAAGTTCACCATTAACATTAAAAAAACAACCAAATGAGCTGTAACCTTTTACTTCAGCACCCTTGATTATGTCTCCCACTTTAAATTTCTCTACTATTTTTATTTTGTCTTCTTTCTTAAATGACGAAATAATTTCTCTTCTTGAAACACAGGCATTACCTCTAGTTTTGTCTAACTTAATAAGTGCAAACTTTTGTGGTTCATTCATTAAATGGCTAATATCTTTTAAAGGCTTATCCGAAATTTGTGATCCTGGTAAAAACATTAAAGATCCAGTATCGATGTGCTCAACAATACATCCACCCTTAACCCGTGATGTAATTTTTCCCATTATAGGTTCATTTTTTTCATAAGCTTCAACCAATTTATCCCATCCTTGAATTTTCTGAGCTTTGGAAGCTGAAACTAATACTTCACCTTTTTTATCTTCTAGTCTTTCAAGTAAAACAGATATTTCTTCGCCAACTTTTGCCTTATCAAGCATACCCATGCTTTTTAATTCATTTATATCTAATATTGGTTCAGATTTTAAACCTGGAACTTCAAGGAATACAAAATTATCAGTTACCTTATTAACTATGCCAGTAATAACCTTTCCCTCTTCAAGGTTTTTAGTTTTTGTAAATTCTGAATTTAGTAATTGCTCAAACTCTTTTGAGGCTGGGTTTGAAAGGTCTTTATAAATTTCCATTAAGCTTTAATTTTTTTATCCATAATTTTTTTTATTTTTAAAAAACAAGTTCTTTTAGAGTGGTTATTCGTATTTATCAATACTGAATCTTTAGTTTTTTTTAATGGTGAAATTTTCCTATTATAATCGCTTTTATCACGGTTTTTAATGCTTTTTAGTACATCATTAAAAGATATGCCCTTATTTAATGCTTTTAACTCTTTATATCTTCTTAAAGCTCTAGTCTTAATGCTGGCTGTTATAAAAAACTTAAAATCAGCATCAGGAACTATTTTGTAAGTTATGTCACGTCCATCTAAACAAGAACCATTATATTTTTTTGGTGGACGATAAGCACTTTTAACCTGAAATGTATGAACTAATTTTCTAATTTTTTGATTTTTTGAAATTATGGAAGCCATAGTCCCAATTTCATCAGATAATAATTTTTTATTTTGTAAATCTTTCATACTTAACTTGTTCATCTTTTTTTTTATAAATGCGTGGCTATATTTTTTAGGCTCGGTAAGTTTAAAATTTGCAATTAGACGATAGATCTTACCAGTATCTAAATAAAACAAATTATAGTGTTTAGAAATTAGTTTTGCTTGTGTTCCAGCACCAGCTGCAGCAGGCGAGTCTATTGCAACCTTTATTTTTTTTTTTAATTTCATATAGAATTTTTATCTATTTTTTTTATTATTTTCAAAAAAGAAGGAAACGATGTATTTATAGAATCTTTGTCATAAATTTTCCATTGGCCTCCACATGTTAGTGCAGCAATTGTACTCATCATAAAAACTCTATGATCTTTTAAATAATTTTTAATCTTAATTAATTTTTTGATTTTTAAATTAGGTTGGCCATATATTTTTATGGAGTCCTTAGTTAACTCTGTTTTTACACCCATCATATTTAAAATTTTAGAACCCCAAATTAATCTTGGGCTTTCTTTCTGGTTAAGTTCAGCCAAGTCTTTAAAGTATGAAGTCCCTTTAGCTCTAGCTGCGACTAAGAAAATAATTAAAAATTCATCAATAGCGCTACTGTTTAGTTCTGATGGACAGTTGATAGCCTTAAGATTATTTGAACTTGTAATTAAAATATTAGCAATTTTTTCACCTCTATAATATTTTTGATTTGTAAAAGATATTTTTGCTCCCATTTTTTTTAAAATTTTAATAACACCCGTTCTGGAAGGATTAATATTAACATTTTTAATTAATAATTTGGAATTATTAGATAGTGTTGTAAGCACTATAAAAAAAGAACTTGAACTTACGTCACCAGGAATTTGATAGGTAAAAGATTTAATTTTTTTAGGTTGTTCAATTTTTATAAAATCATATTTTTTAGTTTTTTTAATTTTAATTGGTATTTTTAAATATTTGAAAAGTAATTCAGAATGGTTTCTAGATTTTTTAGCTTTTATCAAGGTTGATCCAGAAGCATTAAGAGCCGCAAGCATGACACTGCTTTTACATTGCGCCGAACCTTTGTTTTCTAGATAATTTATACTTTTAGGATGTTTTGATCCTAATATGAATAAAGGTAGTTTATTTTTTGACTTATAATAAAATTTAACTCCAAATTTTTGAAGAGGCATAGTCACTCTAGAAAAGTCTCTTTTAGATAAGCTTTTATCACCAATTAATTTTATTTTTTGAGGTGCTTTTACAAGCAGACCAAGTATTAGTCTTCCAAGAGTTCCAGAATTCTTAGCATCAACTACTAAATTATTTTTATATTTAAATCCGTTAATTCCATTTCCATAAATTTCGCAATATTTTTGATGTATCTTAACTTTTATCCCTAATCTTTTTACAGAATCAAGTGCAGCCATAACATCTTCAGACATTAGAAGGTTATAAGCTTTGGATTTACCGGTTGCCTGAGAGGCAAGTAAAACCCATCTAATAGATAAACTCTTATCACCATCAATAGTTATAATTCGATTAAAGGATTTAATTTTTTTTTTTATATTTAACGAAGCAATCATGTCGACTTGAAGTTATTTAATTTATTCTGAAAGAATCACCAAAGTATGCAGATTTTGCATCATTATTATTTATTAATTCTGAAGGTGTGCCGCTTGCCACTACTTTGCAGTTTGAAAGAACAAGAGCCACATCTACGCATGACAACAAATCTCTAGCTTGATGATCACAAAGTATTATTGATATGTTATTTTCGCTCTGCAAATTTACAATAATTTTTTGTAATGTTTTTATTGTCATAACATCTAATGCTGCGAATGGTTCATCAAGAAGCAAAATTTTAGGATTACCAAGTAAAGATAATGCTATAACCAGTCTTTTTTTTTGACCACCTGATAAATGATTTGCTTTTATATCTCTTACCGCATCTAATTCAAATTTTGATATTAAAGAGTTTATTTTTTCGTATCTAATTTTTTTATTTGTAATTAAAATTTCACCAATCGCATTTAGATTTTCCAAAAGAGTCATATCATGGAAGTAACCCCCATATTGAGGAACATAACCAATCTTAAATTCTGTAGTTCTCAAATAGATTGGGTAATCATTCACAATTTTTGAATCAATAATTATAGAACCATAATTTGGTTTAATCAGTCCTGTAATTAAATTAAATATTGTTGATTTACCAACTCCATTTGGACCAAGCAATCCAAGTATCTGACTTTGATTAATTGAAAAACTGACATTATCCAAGATTTTTCTTTTTCCAAAAGAAAGAGAAATTTTATCTAGCTTTATTATAGGCTTTAGACTCTTAAAAGATTTAATCCTAAATTTTTTTATTATTGCCATTAATTAATATTTATAATTTTTACTTTTTTATTTTTATTCTTCATAAAAATCTTTGAATTTTTTGTAATTAAATCAATTTCTATTTTATCTGCTTGTAGTGTCGTATTCAAGTTTTTATAGGTTATATTATTTGTTAACGTAGCCAAGTTGTTTCCAAAAAACAAATCCAATATATCAGATGTTATAATGTGATCATCATTTGTAAGTAAAACATTTGTATAAAAATTGGTATCATATGTAATTTTGTTATATATTGCCCTTTCTGAAGAGATATTTATAGGAGTTGAATTATTTAATCTGATAACTCCAACTACATTTTTCATAAATACTAATTCAAGTTGATCATCTTTAATTTCTGCATATTCAGAGTTAATTTGGTAAATGTTTCCATTCTTATCCTCTGAAACGTATTTAATGTTACTAATTAAGTTAGAGTCACTTCGGTTTTCAAAATCTAAATTATTTTTTTCAGTTTTAATAGTCTTGGTATCGTTGTTTAAAAAATAAGTTCTAAAAAAAAATATAGAAATAACAATTGCACATATTAAAAGAAATAATTGTAGAAATATTTTTTTCTGCATTTATCTATTAGCTGATATTATTTTCTAGTATATTATGTATATGAATTATCCCAATTGTTTTCTTTTTTTTAAAACTATCATTTACGCACAAGGTAGTAATTTTTTTTTCATTCATTATTGAAAGAGCCTTGATTGCTAACATTTCCTTATCGACTTTAATTGGATTTTTTGTCATTATTTCCCTTACTTTTAATACAAGTAGATTATCATTTTTTTGATTCATTCTTCTAACCTGTCCATCCGTAATTATTCCTGTGGTGTCTCCTTTTTTGTTTCTTGCTATTAGGGTCCCCAATTTTTTTTTTGTTATAATTTTTAAAGCCTCTCTCATAGTAGAGTTTTCACCTATAAAAGGAATCTTATTTCGTATTAACATCAAGTCTTCAACAGTTTTAAGCTTTGCACCCAAACTTCCTGAGGGATGAAATTTTTTAAAATCTTTTTTACTAATATTTTTTTTATTTATAGTCGCAACCGCCAAAGCATCACCAATACTTAATTGATTAACTGTACTTGATGTTGGTACAATGCCTAATCCTGCCTCTGTCACTTCAGGAATTAATAATTTAATATCTGAAGCTTTGTAAAGAATAGAATTTTTTTTAGAAACTATACCTATGAGCGTTATTTTGTTTCTATTCGCATATTGAATTATATTTTTTAATTCTTCTGATGATCCTGAATAACTTATTAAGATCAAAATATCTTTTTTTGAAATACTTCCTAAATCACCATGAGAACAGTCATTTGCTGAAAGAGAAAAGGAAGGAGTGCCAATCGAGGATAGTGTTGCTGCGATCTTGGCAGCTATTAAACCACTTTTTCCAACTCCACATAGGATTACTTTAGATTGACATTTAACAATCGCGTCTACGGCATAACTAAACGAACTATTTATAGAATTTTTTAGTTTTCTTAATGCTCTAATTTCTAATTCGATTACTTCTTTTGCAATTTTTTTATAATCATATTTTTTCATTTAGTGAGACCAGATATCATCTTTAAATAATGCCAAATCAAGCTCGACTCTAGTTTTTAAAAATTGCAAACAATCTGTGTATAAATTAATTCTATCTTCTCTTTTAAGAATTTTATTTAGCTCTTCGTGAATTTTATGAAGGTAAACAACGTCATTAGCACAGTACTTAAGTTGAGCTGGAGTTAATTCTCCTCCAAAGTCAGAACTTTGGAATTGTTTACTAATGTCAACATTAACAAACTCTTTTATTAAAGTTTTTAGAGAATGACTATCTGAGTAAGATCTTGCTAATTTTGAAGCAATTTTAGTATCTAAAATATTATTTGTTTCAGTTTTTAAATAATATTTAATATGTGCCATGTCAGCACGTCCATAGTGAAATATTTTTGTTACTTTTTTATCAGCCAGAACTTTATTAAGGTTGGGGCTATTGTAGCTTTTTCTATCAAGCTGAACAATGTGGGCATCTGAATTTCCTGTAGAAATTTGAATAAGACAAAGAGGATCTCGTTTGACATTGAGGCCCATAAATTCTCCATCAACTGCTATAATATTGCCTAAATCTAAATCTTCTGGTAGATCATTCTTGTGAAGTTTAATATCAATATTCATTATTAAATATATATATATATGAAAGCAAAAAATTGTCTAATTTTTGGTGGTAGCGGACAAATAGGTCGTCATTTAATAAGAAAGCTAACAAAAAATAATTATAGAGTAACTGTTGTTACAAGAAATCTTCATCAAAAAGGCTATAAAATTAAAACCCAAGCTAACGCAGGATATATTGATATTATTGAAGCTAATATCTTTGATGAAATAAAAATTAGAAATCTTTTTAGTAAAACAGATATTTGTATTAACTTAATTGGGATCTTATTTGAAAAAGGAAAAGGTAATACATTTGTAAATATTCATTCTATTTTCCCTTCTATTTTAGCTAAACTTTGTAAAGAGTATAAAGTTGAACAATTTATACATTTATCAGCTTTAGGAATTAATGATGCAATTGACTCAGAGTATGCCAAAAGTAAATTAGAAGGTGAAGCTAATATCCAAAAAAATTTTCCTTTAGCAACAATATTAAGACCATCTGTAGTTTATTCTGTAGATGATAATTTCACCACAAGCTTTATGACTTTATTAAGTCGGCTTCCTATTTTTCCGCTTTATTATAATGGTAACACTAAGTTTACCCCAATACATTGTTCTGATTTAACTGATATTATTTATCATGTTATTTCAAAAAGTAAATTTTCTAAAATAATTGAATGTGTTGGACCAGAAACGATTACATTAAAAGAGATTTTAAAAAGATTATTAAATCTTATTAATAAAAATAGATTTTTAATACCAATGCCTTTTTTTATAGCAAATATTTCAGCAAGACTATTTCAGCTATTTCCAAAACCATTATTGACCTTAGATCAACTTAAACTTTTAAAGTATGATAATATCCCATCAAAAAAATATCAAACTAATTTTGATATAGGGGTCCCCAGTACAAGATCTTTTGAACGAGAAGTCGAAAAATACTGTTATATGTGGAGAGAAGGCGGACAATTTTCTACAAAAAAATATAAACCAGAAAATTAAAATTAATTCTTAATAGAAACCTTAAAACCAAAACTGTATAATTAATTTATGATAGTTAATATTATTTATATTTTAATATTCTTAATTTTTTCATTTTTAATATATCTGATCATCAAATCTATTAAGAGGGGTATTGAGGGGAAAAATAAAAATAATTAGTTATTAAAGGCTAATTTTTTTAAGCAGTATTAATTTTCTTTTCAGCATACTGACGAGCCTCATCTTCTTTATCTGTGGGATCCTCTTTTCTTCCTTTAGGCTGATAAGCATAAAGTAGGTGAAGCTTACAATATGAAAAATCTTTTAAAGAAGATCTTCCACAAAAATAAAAGGAGGCTTCTTCAGGATGACCAACTGGCCATTTGCATGAACTTTCATCCAGTTCCTCTAATTTTTTTGGGTTTTCAGGCTCAAAATCTTTTTCAATAATTAATGATTGAAATTTACTTCTTCTTCCTTTTTTTTGTTTAGCATCATCCACTTCTGAATTATTTTGGAAATTTTGATTTGATGGAGTATTTCTTGTTTTTATTTTCGAGGATAAATTTAGTCTATGAGCTTTACCAATAACTGCATTTCTACTAATACCTCCTATTATTTCAGCAATTTGACTAGCTGTATTTCCTTTACCCCAAAGTTCTTTTAATTTAGCTACTTTTTCATCGTTCCAGCTCATAATCTATATTTAGTATGTTAATTAACTTTTATAACTATATATAGTTCACACAAGTTTGAAAAAAAAACAATAGTTTTTTTTGTTTTTTACACAATTAATTATTTTTTTTTATATATGATTACTCATGGTTGAATTAAATAAAAAATATCAAATTGTAACAAGAAGATTTGGCTTTATAAACTGGATTGGTTTTAAGAGTTTATGGACTAAAGAGTGCAACAGATTTATGGTGGTTTGGCAACAAACACTTCTATCTCCACTTGTATCAAGCCTATTATTTTTATCAGTTTTATCTTTAGCGTTAGGGAATAATAAGGGAGATGTTCTTGGGTACTCTTTCATAAGTTTTCTTGCACCAGGATTAATTGCAATGAGTATACTTACTCAATCATTCAGTCATTCAGTATCGTCTTTGATGATAGGAAAAATTCAAGGAAATATTGTTGATATGCTTTATGCTCCTTTATCAGCACTTGAAGTATCAATGGCGATAATTTTAGCTGCTATAACTAGAAGTCTTTTAATTGCTATAATATCAATAGCTGTTTTTTCTTTAATAGTTGAAATACCCATTAATAATATTTTTTATATTATAATTTTTGGATTTTTAAGCTCATTTATACTAGGAAGTTTGGGCTTTATTACTGGTCTGTGGGCTGAAAAATTTGATCATACGGCTACTGTAACTAATTTTATTATTACACCGTTAAGTTTTTTATCAGGAGTATTTTATTCAATAGATAAACTACCTATCTTTTTTCAAAATATAAGTCATATAAATCCATTTTTTTATATGATTGATGGATTTAGATATGGTTTTCTTGGTGCATCAGACGGACCGATAGCTGTAGGAATTATATATTTAACAATATTAAGTTTTATAATGTGGTTTATAGCTTTTTACCTTTATAAAAAAGGATACAAAATAAAATCTTAATTATGAGTTCACTGGCAAATAATTACAATAGAAAGAATATTTCATTTAAATATGGAAAAGGTAGCTTTTTATATTCAACTAATGGAAAAAAATACTTAGATTTTGTTCAAGGTATTGCCGTGAATTCACTTGGTCATGCCAATCCATATTTAATTAAGGCAATAAACAAGCAATCAAAGAAACTTTGGCATGTATCTAATGCATTCATTATACCAGAAGGTGAAAAATTAGCTCAAAGATTAACAAAAAAAACTTTTGCAGATTATGTAATTTTTCAAAACAGCGGTGCAGAAGCAACAGAAGCTTCGATTAAAATTGCTAGAAGGTATTTTTATTCTATTGGCCAATCAAAAAAAAACAGAATTCTTTGTATTAAAGATTCATTTCATGGAAGAACATTAGCTACAATTTATGCTAGTGGATCAAAAAAAATGACAGAAGGCTTTGGACCTAAAGTTGATGGATTTGACCATTTTGATTTTGGAGATCACAAGTCATTAAAAAAATCCATAACAAATAGAACGGCTGCTATCATGGTAGAAACTGTTATGGGAGAAGGTGGAATCAAGACTATTCCAGATTGGTGTTTAAAGGGTTTAAGAAAAATATGTAATCAGAAAAAAATTTTATTAATTTTAGATGAAGTACAGTGCGGTATAGGTAGGTCCGGAAATTTTTTTGCTTTTGAAAACTCAAAAATTAAACCTGATATCGTTCCGATAGCCAAAGGTATAGGTGGAGGCTTTCCACTTGGTGCAGTTTTGATGAATAAAAAAGTTGCTGTAGGAATGACAGCCGGAACTCATGGATCAACATTTGGAGGAAATCCTTTAGCAATGTCTGTAGGAAATGCGGTTTTAGATCAAATATTTAAAAAAGGATTCCTTACTAATGTTAAAAAGGTATCAAAATATTTTCACTCTGAGTTGAATAAATTAAAGAAAGAGTTTCCAATGGTAGTTAAAGAAATAAGAGGTGTCGGTTTGTTGATTGGATTACAGCTACACAATGATCAAACAAAATTTATTCAAGAATTAATGGACAATAAATTATTGACAATTAGAGCTGCAGAAAATGTTATAAGAATACTGCCTCCACTTAATGTTAAAAAACAAGAAATAGATATATCTATAAAAATAATTAGAAAAGTTTGCTTAATACAAAAATAAAAATGAATCATTTTATTACACTTAAAGACATACCTGCAGCAGACCTTAGAAAAGTTTTAACTGATGCAAAAAAAAGAAAAGATAAAAGAAAAAAATTTAGCACTCTTGAAGTTGATAAAGACACCCCTCTTAAAGGAAAGTTACTTGTTCAAATGTTTGAAAAATCAAGTCTTAGGACAAGATTAAGTTTTTATCTTGCGATAAAACAATTAGGAGGTGGAAC
>Ga0114997_10004567_pt1 | contig 10695 bp, 11 predicted proteins | sample ArcticOcean_MG_C_2_FD_87045 | JGI IMG/M metagenome (GOLD analysis project Ga0114997, IMG submission 87045) | Marine microbial communities from western Arctic Ocean - ArcticOcean_MG_CB4_136 | ecosystem: Environmental > Aquatic > Marine > Oceanic | place: Arctic Ocean: Canada Basin | collected... | reverse complement strand
TAGAAAGGCGCTGTTTTAAGGCGCCCCTCTAAGAGAGCGAATTACTTATTATTCTTTATCTATTTCAGGCTTATTTTCAGGTGTTACAGTTTTTTCAACCGGCGGGTTACCTTCTATTTCTTTTGAAATAAGACCTGCTTTAGTTCTAATAGCCATTTCTATTTCAGCGGCAACCTTTGGATTTTGCTCTAAATAGATCTTAGCATTTTCTCGGCCTTGTCCTATTTTTTCTCCTTTATAGGCATACCAAGCGCCGGATTTTTCAACTACATTTGCCTTAGCTCCAAGGTCAATTAATTCTCCTACCTTGCTAATACCTTTTCCATACATAAGATCAAACTCTACTACTTTAAATGGTGGAGAAACTTTATTCTTCACTACTTTAACTCTTGTTGAATTACCAACAATTTGCTCTTTATCCTTGATGGCTCCTATTCTTCTTATATCCAGTCTTACTGAAGAATAAAATTTTAAAGCATTTCCACCTGATGTAGTTTCTGGATTTCCAAACATAACTCCTATTTTCATTCTTATTTGGTTAATAAATATCATCATGGTATTTGTATTTGCTATAGAACTTGTTAATTTTCTAAGGGCCTGACTCATCAATCTTGATTGTAAACCAACGTGATGATCTCCCATTTCGCCTTCCAACTCAGCTCTTGGAGTTAACGCTGCAACAGAATCAACTACCAAAACAGAAATCGATCCAGATTTGATTAGAGTGTCGGCTATTTCTAGAGCTTGTTCTCCCGTGTCTGGCTGTGATATTAATAATTCTTCTGTTTTAACACCTAATTTTTTTGCATATACCGGATCTAAAGCATGTTCTGCATCAACAAAACCACAAATTCCTCCATTTTTTTGAGCTTCAGCTATTACTTGTAAAGCTAAGGTTGTTTTTCCTGATGACTCTGGACCGTAAATTTCTACAACTCTTCCTTTTGGCAAACCTCCAATTCCAAGAGCTAAATCTAAACTTAAAGATCCTGTTGATATTGCCTCAATATTCATGGCCGCCTTTTGGCCAAGCTTCATCACTGAGCCTTTTCCAAAATTTTCATCTATTTGGCTAATTGCAGCTTCTAAAGCTTTAGTTTTTTCTTTTTTCTCTATTTCTTGATTTTTGTTTGTTTTTACTATTTTTAAGTTATTTTTAGTCATAATTTCCTTTTTTTTTACTAATTGTTTTAACGAATCATATCCTTAAATGTACACATTTTGTTCTTTTTTTCAACAGCTAATAAAATTATTAAAAAAGCACGCTATTTAGCAGTAAATGAAAAATTTACTATTTTAAATCAAATTGCTTTCCCGTCAGTCTTCCGACTGAGGATAAAAGATTAAATTGAGATATAAGAAAGTTTCTTTCTGAGGTAGCTAGATTTATTCTAGAATTTAATAAAATAGTTCGTGATTGTATAACTTCTAAAGTAGTTCTTCCTCTTCCAGATTCGTATTCTAGTGTTATTCCCTCGTTTGCTATTTCGGCAGCCTTTACTTGAGATTCAATAGAATTTAAAACACTTTTGGAAGATTGGTAGCTAGACCATGCGTTAGCAACTGCTGTTTCTACTTTTTTTTTTGAATCTTCATATAACAATTCTTTTTGATTTTTGAGCTCCTGAGATTTTCTAAGATTAAATATATTTCTACCGCCAGCAAATAAAGGCCATGATGCCGTAGCAGTAACAGTTTGTTGGGTTCTATCTTTTATAGTTGAGCTAATATCATCTTGCTCAGCAATTTTATATGAGAGCGAAGCAGAAGGCGAAAGATCCGATCCAGCTATTACTACATCCAATTTTGCTTGTTTATATTCTAGTAGAGATATCATTAAATCTGGATTTTCAGAAATAGATATACTTAAAGCTGTGGCTAAACTTTCTGGTAAATTCAAATCATCATCTTTATCTTTTATTTCTTGAATATTTTCTTTTGGTTTTGTTCCGATCACCATTTCAAAATTAGATTTGCTGGTAATTAGATCATTTTGAGCAGATATTAATTGAGCCATAGCACCAGCCAAAGATGACTCGGATTGCGCTAAATCAGTTAAACTTATTTGGCCTTTTTCAAGTCTATTTTGATCGGTTTCAACTTGTCTTTCTAACAAATCTAGATTTATTAAATTAATATTAACTTTTTTTCTATTTAATAAAAAGCTTGAGTGAGCTTTAGCTGCTTCTAATAAAATATCTTGTTCTTTTTTTAATAACTTAAATTTACCTAATTCTTGTCCATGTGTTTTTTTTATAAAGTTTGCAACCCCACTCCCTCCTTGAAAAATTTTTTGTTCTACTGTCATTGATTGCTCTGAAGGTCTAAAGCTTGTGTCAGTCCCAGGGGTATCGTTATCTACTTCACCAACATAGCCAGAAATTGTTACGCTTGGTAAAAACTCACTCACAGACTCTCGTTTTTCTTCTATTGAAGCACGCATACTTGCTCTTTCAGCGTTTAATTTTTTATTATTTTTATAAGCTGAATTTAGTGAATCCATTAATGTTTCGGCTTTTAATTCATTAATGCTTAAAAATAAAAAAATAATTAATGTAATTTTAAAAAAATATTTCATTTTATTAATTTCTAAATAATACCCTTTTTACTTCATGATTCTTTTTTAAAAACATAACTATAGATGCAGATTTACTTAAATCCTTAATCATTTGCAAAGTAATTCTTTGGTAAAACATTACAAATTTTTTTATTTCATTATAAGACATTGTTTTGCTGACATAATATGATTTTTTTTTTAATTTATTTTCTTGAAGCAACCTCCATTTAAAAACTACTTTAAAATCAGGAGCTTTCATAAAAATATAATGATCAATCATTGAAAATACTTTTTTATAATCCTTTTTTAATTTTTCATTTACTGATTTTCGCCATACTAAATTCTTATCTTCATTTTTTTCAAGAAAATTTATTGGCTTTTTTAGAGTGGAGTTTAATTCAGCTTTAGCGCCAACACACCAACCTTCCAGTATTACTATTTCTGGTTTGTTTTTAATGTTATGCCAATTGCTTTTGTTTTCACGATCATCTGTTGATTTGTTAAATTTTGGTAATTTAATTTTTTTAAATTTTTTGTTTCTTAGTAAAGTAAAAAATTTTTTTATTAAATTTATATCGTGCGTTCCTGGCACTCCCCTTGTTTTAAATAATGGGTGTTTTTGTTTTGCCATTTTTTTTCTATCATCTAACTTTTTATAAAAATCATCAATTGAAATAACACATACATTTCTTTTAAAAAAAAATTTTAATATAATCCTTAAAATTTCTGCAACTGTGGTTTTTCCTGAACCTTGACTGGCTGATAAACCAAGCACCAAAGTATTTCCTTTCTTTTTATATTTTTTATCAATCCAAAATGCAATTGGTATATATATCTTTTTAAGGTTTTGGATATGCGTAGAAATCGATTTTTTATAAATTTTTTCTTTGTTTAGAAATTTTAAATAATCTTTTTTAACTTTTTCACAACACTCATTAAGTGAATGTGACATTTGTAATTCCCTTTTTTTAAAATTAATAGAGTAATTAAACTATCTCTGGTTGAGGTTATCCACAAGGCTGCAAAGTTTAACCCGGGTGTTCACGTTTTGATTCTCCTTTGATTCAGTTACAGACTCAAAATACAACCTATTAGCTACTTTTCCATAGCTTGCTATATCATATTTATTTTTATATATTAGAACAAAAGAAGAACATTATGAAAGTATTGCTCCCATTTCATGTAAATAAAGTTGGTGCCGGATTCCCCTCTCCAGCCACAGACTATGTTGAGGATGATATCGACCTCAATGCTCATTTGATAAAAAATATACCATCAACATTTCTTATCAGAGTTCAGGGCAAATCTATGAACAATGTTGGTATTCAAAATGGAGATCTTTTGGTGGTAGATAGAAGTTTAAATCCAAAAAATTTTTCTACTGTGATTGTTAATATCAATGATGAGTTGGTCGTCAAAAGTTTCGTAAAAGAAAAAAATCTAACCTTTTTAACTTCCGGATCAAAGGAATCAAAAGATAAAATTAATTTAATTGAAAATCCTGAAATTATTATTTGGGGTGTGGTAACCTATACAATTCATGCTCTATAATAATAATAAAATAGCACTAGTTGATTGTAATGCTTTTTATGTTTCTTGTGAAAGATTGTTTAACCCATCAATAGAAAAAAAACCAGTTGTAGTTCTCTCGAGCAATGATGGTTGTATAATATCTAGATCGGCAGAAGCTAAGTTATTAGGAATAAAAATGGGAGAGCCGTATTTTAAAGTAAAAAAAATAGTAAAAGAAAATGATGTAAAAACTTTTTCAACAAATTTTTCTTTATACGGAGATATATCGAGAAGAGTAATGAAAACATTAAAACAATTTTCACCACAAATGGAAATTTATTCAATTGATGAAGCTTTTTTAGATTTATCTTCAATCCAAAATAAAAACCTACTAGAGCATGGTTATAATATAAGAAAAACTGTTTTAAAATGGACTGGTATACCCACTAGTATTGGTATCGCAACAACAAAAACTTTAAGTAAAGCTGCAAATTATATTGCAAAGAAAGAAAAGTCCGGGGTTATTAACTTAATAGATTCAAAAAATATAGATAAACTTCTTTCGGGAGTTAAAATAAATGATGTATGGGGTGTGGGACGACAACTAACTAAATTCTACATTAAAAATGGAATAAATACAGCTTATGAACTTAAAAATATGCACAATGGATGGATAAAAAAAAATACAAATGTTTTTGGATCACGTACCGCAATGGAATTAAAAGGAATTCCGTGCTCATCTCTAGAACCTCATCAACCAAAAAGAAAAAATTGTTGTGTTTCGAGATCTTTTAGAGTTAAGGTCACAAAATTAGAAGAGCTTAATGAAGCTGTAACAACACATTGTCTTAATGCGGCTGAAAAAATAAGATTAGACAAACAAACAGTAAAAAAAATAACTGTTTTTATAAGAACGAGCCCCTTCCAAACAAAAAGTAATTACTATGCAAATTCACAAGATATGGACTTACCGATAAGAACGAACGATAGTATCACATTAATAAAACAAGCTTTAAATGCATTAAAAATTATTTACAAAGAAGGATATCGATACCAAAAAACTGGCATAATTCTTTCGGGTTTAAAAGATGTTGATATTTATAGTAAAAATTTATTTTCAACAATTAATGATGATGAAAAAAGAATACAATTGATGAAAGCAATTGATAATACTAATATTAAATATGGTAGTCATGCTTTAAGTATTGCACAAGCAGGTATAAAAAAAATATGGAATACAAAAAAACAACACTCTTCTAAAATAGATACATCACGTTTTCATTTTTTGCCTACTGTTAGAACTTTGTAAAATATCAATATCGTCAATGCTATCTAAAGATTTTTCAAGTTCACTGCTACTCTCACGAGAAGAAACTTTAAAAATAAAATATAAAAAAATTATAATAATCAATACTGGCAAAAAAGTAATGATAGATAAATTGCTAGAAACAAAAAATAAATAAAAAATTACAAATAATAAGGAACGAATTAATGCAGTCATTCTAAAGACCGCGATGATAGAAAAAGAATGCAATATAAGATTGTACAAGTTCATTTTAGATGGTCCATAGTATCTTTTACCTCTGATTGAAGGTATAGAATCTTTATTGGAAATTGCCTTTGAAATAGATCCAGAAAAACTACTCCACAAAGATGGTGTCGAAATTAACTTAATAACATCTTTTTTTGGCACACAACTATAGTTTCCAAATCTAATAAGTTTTCCTGTAAATATATATGTTAAAATTTTATGAGAATTATACAAAAATCTAAAAAAAAGACCTTCGGAGCGTTTTATGCGATCTGCTGTGATCGTTTTTAAAGGATATTCCGCAGATCTGTTAAAGAGTAAAGTGAGTTCTTCAGGTCTGTCCTCTCCATCACCATCCATTAAAATTACATAGTCAAAATCTTCTTTTTCAATTAAAAATTTTAATCCGGTAGCATTACATCTGGCATGGCCCTGATTATTTTTCATATTGATTACTCTTAGAGATTTAATTTTTTGGAATTGTGTTGTAGCTTTAGGTCGATCTTCTGTTGAAAAATCATTTACCAATAAAACAGAAACCTCGGCGCTCCAACTAGCAGTTTGTAAATCAATATTTTTTAAAAGTTTAAAAACAGATTTCCAATCATTATAGATTGAAATTAAAATTACATACTTTTTCATTTATTGGTTCCTATCATGCAAATACCCTGCTTTTCTAATTCAAAATAAAATCCTTTACAAATTTTTAATAATGTTTTGCTATTACCTGTAATAATAAATCCACCTTCAATATTTTTGAGTTTAACATTTATTTTTTTATTTGAAATATTATCCCATTTTGGTCTAGACTTTAAATGGTAAGATAAATTTCCTGCAAACCATTCATCTCCAGCAACTAAAACAATTTTGTTATAAAAATTTTCATCCCATTTTTTCTGAACAATATTTGAAATTTTTTTTCCAGGAAAATCTGTTCTTTTGTCATCTTGGGAGAAAGAAACATACAAATAAGCTAATGGTGATAATATAAATAAAATTAAAAAAACTGAAATAAAATTTTTAGTTTTCTTTAAATCAATTCCATTTTTAAAGATGTAAATAAAAAATACACCAAAAAATAAGTAAAAAGGAGTCATCCACATTGTTCTAATTTTAGCACCTAAAAATAAAGATGTTAAAAACATAAAAATTATTGGTAATAGATTTATAATTAATAAAAATAAAAATTTTTTATCTTTGTAGTCTAGTTTAACTCTAAACTTTGAAATTAAAAAAAATAACATCAAAAAAAAGGGTAGCAACATACCGATTTGTTTACCTAAAAAAATAAATGGGTTTGTTAAATGGTTTAGAAAATTTAAATTTTCAACTCCAGCTCTATTAAACGCATAATAAATTGTAATATAATCGTTTTCTATTAACCAAAATAGATGTGGTATCAAGACTAACAGAAAAGCTATTAATGATATAAAAACTTTATAATTTAACTTTTTATTAAATATTAAATAAATAAAGAATATATCTAAAGCAGCAAGTAGATAAATAAATAAATATTTTGACAAAACTCCTAATCCTGCAAATAAACCAAACAATAACCAGTCGCTATATTTGTTATTTTTTAAACCTTTCCAGCAGAATAAAACCGATAAAGCCCAAAAAGGCATTTGACTAATATTTACGTTAAACTCTGGGGTAGTAAAATTGTGAAAATAAATTCCTTCTAACAATAAAATTGAAATTAAACAAAATATTTTATTTTTAAAAAAATCTTTAGAAAATTCAAAAACAATAAATAATGCTGATACAACAAATAATTGACTAAGAAAATAATATGCCCAATCTTTATTATTAAATAATTGATAAAAAAATTCGACAGACCACGCACTAAAAGGTGGATGTTTACTATAACCCCATTCTAAATTACTTCCCCAAGCTAAAGCTTCGATTGTATCTAAGGGTAGATTTGTGTTTGAAATACTTGGAGCCAATGTCCAAATAAACAAGTGGGCAAATAAAAAAAATATTACAGCTTTGTTAATATCAATTTTTTTAATATTCATGATTTAAATTTATACAAATTTATCATACTTGACACTAACTAAAAGGTAACTATACTCCCGGCCTTAACAATTACATTATTAGATAGATAGCATGGCAAAAAAATATATCCCTAACGACAAAGAAAAATATATGTCTGAAAAACAAAAAAACTATTTCAGTAAAAGGTTGGTGGAGTGGAAAAATGAGATAATTGAGTTAAATAGTAAGGGTTTATATTTAAATGATGTAGATCTCGAAATATCATCTCCTGATGTTATAGATCAAGCTGCTTCTCAAACAGAAAAAACTGTTGAAATGAGAACTTTAAATAGACAAATAAAACTATTATCAAAAATAGAAAAAGCTATTAAAAGAATTAAAGATGACGCTTATGGCTATTGTGAAGAAACAGGTGAGCCAATAGGGTTGAAAAGATTAATTGCACGACCAATTGCTACATTGTGTATAGAGGCACAAGAAAAACATGAAAAGAATGAAAAAATATTTGCAGATTAAAATTTAAATTCCTGGGATTTTTTCTCCAGCATTTAACACATCATAACCTTTAATCACTGCTGTTCTTTCAGATATCATTTTATACCACCTTGTTAAGTTTTTATATTTTTTCAAATCTATGTCATGCCAGTCATGTCTTGCAATCCAAGGAAAGGTCGCTATGTCGGCTATAGAATAATTTTCTCCTGCAAGATATTTTGATTGGTTTAATCTTTCGTCTAAATCCACATATATGGTTTTGGTTATTTTAAAGAATCTTTCTTCACCCCATTTATCTTTGCCAGAATTATAATGATGAAACTGATGGTGTTGTCCTAGCATTGGACCAACATAACCCATTTGAGCCATTAACCATTGATTAATCTTTGTTCTATCTTCTTGTTCATAAAATTTATTACTTTTTTCTCCTAAATATATAAGAATGGCCCCAGATTCAAAAATAACTTCTTTACTATTATCATGATCAATGATTACTGGAATTTTACTAAAAGGGCTAATTTTTCTAAATTCTGGTTTAAACTGTTCTCCTTTTGTAAATTCCCCGCCAGGATTAAGTTTTATTTGAGTAACTTTGTATTCAAACCCAATTTCTTCGAGCATGATTGAAATTTTTTTTCCATTTGGAGTCGGTGCATAAAATAATTCAATCACTTTTTTTTACACCCAATCTTCCCTGTAAAGTTTTAGAAGTTGTAGTAAACTCAAATCTATACTTTTCGTTTGGTCTTGCCAATTTAAAACAAGCTCTCGCTGCCAAGGCTCCTTCATGAAATCCAGATAAAATAAGTTTTAACTTTCCTGGGTATGTACAAATATCACCTATTGCAAATATTCCTTCTTTATTAGTTTGAAAATTTTCTGTATTAACTGGTATAGTTTTATTATCCAAATTTAAACCCCAGTCAACTATAGGTCCAAGCTTCATTATTAATCCAAAAAAACCAAGAACATAATCTGTAGGAATTTTTTCACTTTTTCCATCTTCTTCTTTGATTGTAATGCCAGTAATTTTATCTTTTCCTTCGATTGAATTAATTTGAAATGGAGTTTTGATTTTTAATTTTCCTTCTTTTTCAAGTTGCCTAGCTATTGAAGCACTATGTTCTGCTCCTCTAAATTCATGTCTTCTATGAACTAATGTTACATCAGCAAAATTAGATAGTTCAATTGCCCAATCTAACGCAGAATCTCCACCTCCAAAAATACAAACTTTTTTATTTTTAAAAATAGTTTTATCTTTTATTGAATAAAAAACACCATTATTTTCAAACTTTTCAGCCTCTTTAACTGAAAACTTCCTTGGCTCAAATGAGCCCACTCCAGCTGCAATAATTATATTTGGTGTTATGAAAGTTTTTTTTCCACTTGTTTGCACTTTCCAATTATTTTTTTCTTTTGAGATTTCTTCAACTCTTTCATTTAAATGAAAATTAGTTTTAAAAGGTTTAATTTGTTCTAATAAATTTTTTGTTAAACCTTCACCTGTGCATGATGGTATAGCAGGAATATCGTAAATAGGTTTATCTGGATATAGCTCAATACACTGTCCACCAATTTTATCTAGATTATCTACCACTTCAGCTTTGAGACCTATCAAACCTAGTTGCTGGATAACAAAAATTCCTACTGGTCCGGCACCAATTACTAATACGTCAGTTTTAATCATAATTGAGTTATCCTTGTTTTGATGGCATTTTTACGACCAAACCATCCAGTTTATCTGTTATTGTTATTTGGCAAGTTAATCGACTAAATTTATTTGGTTCAAAAGCCATATCTAACATATCTTTTTCTGCATCTTCCACTTTTGGTAATTTATCAAACCACTTCGAATCTACATAAACATGGCATGTAGCGCAGGCGCAGGCGCCTCCACAATCAGCATCAATTCCTGGTATATTATTTTGAACCGCGCCTTCCATAACTGTTAATTCTTTTGCAACCTCAATTGTATGAGATTTTCCGTCATGTTCAATATAGGTAATTTTAGGCATGCTTAGAACTATCTAAATATATGGTAAATAAAATAATGCAATAGGTAAAATGGTATGTTTTAATTATCTATTAAACATATTTTTTGACTTATGATTAAGAAGAATCAAGATATTTATCAAAGATCTATTAAAGATCCAAAAAAGTTCTGGTCTGAAGTTTCAAATGATATCTTTTGGTACAAAAAACCCACAAAAGTTCTAAATTCTGATAATCCACCTTTTTACAAATGGTACGAAGATGGAATCACAAATACATGCTATAACGCTGTAGATTTACATGTAGAAAATGGGAATGGTAAAAAATTAGCTATTATTTACGACAGTCCAATTACAAATTCACAAAAAAAAATAACTTATGCTGAGCTAAAAGATCAGGTTTCAGTTTTTGCAGGAGTTTTAGTTAATCAAGGAGTTAAAAAAGGAGATAGAGTTATCATCTATATGCCGATGATCCCTGAGGCCATCATTGCTATGCTTGCATGTGGAAGGATCGGTGCAATTCACTCTGTTGTTTTTGGTGGTTTTGCTGCTAACGAACTTGCTAGCAGAATTGATGACTCTAAAGCTAAAATTATTTTATCAGC
>Ga0114997_10004566_pt1 | contig 10695 bp, 13 predicted proteins | sample ArcticOcean_MG_C_2_FD_87045 | JGI IMG/M metagenome (GOLD analysis project Ga0114997, IMG submission 87045) | Marine microbial communities from western Arctic Ocean - ArcticOcean_MG_CB4_136 | ecosystem: Environmental > Aquatic > Marine > Oceanic | place: Arctic Ocean: Canada Basin | collected... | reverse complement strand
TTTTGTTTCCTGTAGCTATACTACCATTTATTTTAAACTATTCAGGGGAAATTTATTTAATATTAGCACTAGTGTTAAGTGGATATTATGTATTTATTTCATATAAATTATTTAAAGAAAAAAATAAAGTTAAGGAAAAAAAGCTAGCAACTAAACTGTTCGCTTATTCAATATTATATTTATTTATGATTTTCACTTCTATTTTAGTAGATAAATTCATATAAAATTTTAAAAATAGAAAATGATATTTTATAAAAAAAAATATATAAAAATATTTTCCATTTTATTTATAATAATAATTATGGCATTTTTTACTAATACTATTATTGATAGATTTAAAAAAAATAATGAAGTTGGTGCAAAAAAACCTATAATAATTAATTTGTTAACTGCTGTTCATCAGGACTTACCTTGGAGTTTTAAAGCCGTTGAGTCAAAGATTAAAGTTAGACCGGGAGAAGTAAAAGTAATTGAATATACTGTAGAAAATTTAGATGATAAAGAAAGTGCCGGCATAGCGACTTTTGCATATTTCCCAAGTCAATTTGGAGCTTATATTAGAAAACTAAATTGTTTTTGTTATGATGCACAAACTCTAAAATCAGGACAAAAAAATAAGTATTCAATGGTATTATTAATCGACCCTGAGGTGACAAAAGATAGCAAGACAAAAAACATCAAAGAGGTTACTATACAATTTACCTTCTTTAATTATAAGGATTACAAGGAAAATAAAAGTTAATATGATTACACCAACATTAATATTTAAAGCAAATACGATAAATTATCTTTGCGCCGTTTGCGTGACTGATAATAATGGTGGTAAAATAGCATTAACTATTATTATTTCATCTTTGGTTGTTTTGGGTATTGCAAATTGGGCATGGAAAAAATATTTCGTCAATAAAAAAGAAATTTCTCAATAAAAATAATCTTAATATACTTAAACAAGTAGATTTTGCCTGGATAATATCAAAATTCTATATTATTAAAAGACATGGAATATATAAGCACAAGAAATAATAGTAAAATTTTTTCTTTTAAAGATGTTTTTCTTAAAGGTCTTGCGCCAGATGGAGGGCTTTTTGTTCCCAAAAATATCCCATTTTTTAATCCAAATGAGTTAGAAAATTTAAAAAATCTTTCTTACAATGATCTCGCTCTCAAAATTATTTCAAAATTCTGTAGTGAAGAATTTACCCAAAACGAAATTGAGGAATTAATTAATAATTCTTACAAGAGTTTTAGGGCTGAAAATGTAGTAAAAATTAAAAATTTTAAAGATATTAGTTTATTAGAATTATTTCATGGGCCAACATTAGCTTTTAAAGATATAGCAATGCAAGTTATAGGCAATATGTATGAAAAGATTTTAAAAAAAAATAATTTAAAAGTAAATGTTGTTGTAGCAACTTCTGGCGATACTGGTGCGGCGGCTATAAGTGCGATAAAGGATAGAAAAAATATGAAAATTTTTGTTTTGCACCCAGAAAATAAAATATCAGAAGTTCAAAGAAAGTTTATGACAACAGTTAAAGCAAAAAATGTATTTAATATTGCCATTGATAGTAATTTTGATGAATGTCAAAAATTTGTTAAATTAATGTTTGCTGATAAAGTTTTCTGTAAAGAAATAAATATGTCTGGTGTAAATTCTATAAATTGGGCAAGGATTATTATTCAGATTGTTTATTATTTTTTTTCATATTTTAAAATAGCTGAAAATAATAAGAAAATAAACTTTTCGGTCCCTACGGGAAATTTTGGAGATATATATGCTGGTTACATAGCTAAGAAGATGGGCCTACCTATCGATAAATTAATTATAGCAACTAATGATAATGATATTTTAAAAAGAGTAGTTAAAACCGGTATCTATAAACCGCTAGAAGTTAAACATACAGTTTCGCCAAGCATGGACATTCAAATTGCAAGTAATTTTGAAAGATTAAGCTTTGATATTTGTTCTCAAGATTCTGAAATTACTTTAAAATTGATGCAAAATCTTAAAGATTTTGGTGAGATAAAATTAGACAAAAAATACTTAGATATAATTAGCAAAACTTTTTGTGCAGAAAGTCTAACAGACGAAGAAACAAAAAATATAATAAGTGAAATATATAAAAACCAGAATATATTAATTGACCCACATACAGCTGTAGCAATTGGAGTAACTAAGAAAATATTGCTGAAGGGCAAAACTATAGTTTTATCTACAGCACATCCCTCTAAGTTTTCTAATATAGTTTTAAATGCTACTAATAAAAATCCAGAACTACCAGATGGTTTAAAAAAAATATTAACAGAGGAAGAGAAATGCCAAACGATACCTAAAAATATTGAGAAAGTTAAAAGTTATATTTTAGAAAAAGTAAATTTAAAAAGTTAAATAGGGATTGCGTTTTTTGCCAAAAGATCAGCTCTATCATTTGTGGGATCATTAGAATGTCCTTTTACCCAAAACCATTCTACAGAAGTTAATTTTACGAGTTTTTTAAGCTGCTTCCATAGATCAACATTTTTAACATCTTTTTTGTCAGCTGTTTTCCAGTTGTTTTTTTCCCAATTATTAATCCAGATAGTAATACCATCTTTAAGATAAGTAGAATCTGTGAATATCTTTAAATTAATTACTTTATATTCTTTTTTATTTTTTTCTAAACAGTATTCTAAAGCTTTTATAGCGGCAGTTAATTCCATTCTATTATTAGTAGTTAACTTCTCACCACCAGATAGTTCTTTTTCTTTATCCTGTGTTAATATAATCGCTGACCATCCTCCAGGACCCGGGTTTCCTGCGCAAGCACCATCTGTGTAAACTTTAATTTCCATATTAAAAAAAATAATCTTGATAGTTGCTCACGCTATCATGAAACTCTAGTCTTTTTAAATATTCTATTGGATCTTTAATTTTTACCAAAGCACCTTCTGTTAAATTTAAAAAATCAAAAACTCTAGTAAGTAAAAATCTCATAGCAGCACCTTGGCATAATATTTTTAAAGATTTTTTTTCATCTTCAGTTAGTTTTCTAATTTTTGAATAACCATCAATAAATTTTTTAGCTTTTGTTACGTTAAAACTTAAGTTTTCATTTTTTCCTTCAAAACAAAGAGCATTTAAACATATTGCTATTTCAAATGCATAAAAATCATAGCAGGAAAAATAATAATCAATAATACCAGACAGTTTATCATTCTTAAAAAAAATATTATCTGGAAATAAATCTGCATGTATTATTCCTGAAGGAATATTTTTTGGCCAATTTTTTTCTATAATTTGTAAATTTTTTTCAATAATATTAGGTAAATTTATATGTATTATAGAGCAATCTTTTCTGACTTTATTATAAATTGCTCTCCACGAATTAACAGAAAGTTTGTTTTCTCTTGTACCTTTTAAATTCTTTGTGATCATATGCATTTTTGCTGTATTTACGCCAACCTCGTAACATTCGTGAGGGTTTAAATTATTCTTAGAATGTCCATCTAAAAAAGAGACAACTGCTGCTTTCTTTTCTAAAACTTCAGAAATGTAATTTCCATTTTTATTTATAATAGGTTCTGGAGAAGGAAATTTTTTATCAAAAAGATTTCTCATTAGACCTATAAAAAAAGGCAAATCCTTCTGATCTACGCGTTTTTCATATAGTGTAAGAATAAATTTACCCTTTTCCATTTGTATAAAGTAATTTGTATTTTCAATACCTTCTTTGATTTCTTTAAAATTTATTAGTTCACCTAAATTATACTTAAGAAAAAAATTTTTTAATTTTTTTTCAGATAATTTTGTATATACAGCCATATAAAACTACTTATATCTCTTTTTGTTCATATTTAATATTTATACCTTTAAGGCAAGCCGAAATTAACACAAAAAAGTCTTTATAAAGCAAATATCTAAATACAAAAAAATTATTTTTTGACATCTAAACTTAATACATAAGAAAAATTTTTTAAGCTTTAAGATTTTTTATTGAAGTTTTGGCTTGCTCAAGGTTATTGTTATAGAGTTTATCCAACTTACTTTTATCGATTGAATTTATTATTAGGTGTTCGACAGCTTTAATGCTAATTTTAACAGAAGTATTTTTTATATCTTTTAAAGCATTTTCCTTCATTTGAATAATTTTTTGTTCTGCATTTCTTTTTTTATTTTCAATTATTTGATGAAATTTTTTTGTTTTTTCTAAAATAATATTTTCACTATTTTTTTCGGCTAAATTAATAATATCCTTTGTCTCTTTTTTCGATTTGTCAATTTTGCTTTCATAGTTGCTCAATAAATTTTTTGCTTCAATTTTGAGTTTCTCCGAATTATCTAATTCTTTTTTTATTGAAAGGATTTGGTCACTTAATGATTTATTTATTTTTTGTGGGACTTTTAAATAAACCAATCCACCGAAGAAAATAAAAAAAGATACTGCAACCCAAAAAGTAGCATTAATTATCATATTTTCTTTCCATTTCTTTCTTTGAAGTCTCGTTAACAATCGCGGAGACACTACTTTTGTTTATTTCAACATTAATTATTTTCTTTATTAACTCAGCTGATGTCTCGACTGCTATACTATTAATATTTGATATTGATGATTTTTTTAAATCTTTAATTTCTTTTTCTGCAGCAATTAATTCTTTTTCAATCTCAGTATTAAATTTTTGTTTTTTTTCTTCGATATCTCTACCAAGTTTTTTCTTACTGTCTTCAATTATTTTTTTTGCTTCTTTTTTAGATTTTTCAATTATTTCATTGTATTCATCAAATTTTTTTTCTGCTTTATCTTTAAGTTTTTGAGCCTCGTCAAGATCATTTACGATTCTAGATTTTCTATTTTCAATACTATATGTAATTTTGGGTAAAAATATTTTCCAAATAATTAAATATAATGAAGAAAAAATTAACACTAACCAAAATATTTGCGCTATCCAAAACTCAGGATTAAGTTGAGGCATACCCACCTCAGACCCAAAAGCTTGATTTATACAAGTCAATAGCGCAATACAAATTGCGAAAAAAATATTCTTCATGCCTAAATTTTATTTTTTAAAACGCAAATAAAATTATTAATGCAACTACTAGTCCAAATAAGCCTGTAGCTTCTGCTAATGCAAATCCTAAAAGTAAATTTGGAAATTGCTTCTGAGCTGCAGATGGATTTCTCATTGCACCAGACAAATAGTTTCCGAAAATAAGTCCAATACCTACTCCCGCTCCAGCAAGCGCAATGGCTGCAAGGCCTGCCCCTATCATTTTAGCTGCTTCTAACTCCATTTTTCCTCCTCTGTTAATGTTAATGGTGTAAATTTAATGCATCATTTAAGTAGATGCAGGTTAAAATTGCAAAAACATATGCCTGAAGAAAAGCAACAAGCATTTCAAGCCCTGTTAGTGCAACAGAAAAACCAAGCGGTAACCAGCCACCTAGCAATCCTAAACTTATCACAAACCCTCCAAAAACTTTCATCATGGTGTGTCCTGCCATCATATTTGCAAACAACCTCACCGATAAACTGACTGGTCTTGATAAATAAGAAATTATTTCAATAACAATAATTAATGGAAGAAGTACTATTGGAACTCCTTTTGGTACAAAAAGTTCTAGATACTTAAAACCATGTTTAATAAACCCAATAATGGTGACTCCTATAAAAACTAAAGTAGCTAATGCAAAAGTAACAATTATATGACTGGTAACAGTAAATGAGTATGGGAGCATTCCAACCATATTACAGAACAAAACAAACATAAATAAAGTAAAAATAAATGGAAAAAAAGATTTAGCACTTGATCCAGCAGTATCATTTATCATTTTAGCAACAAATGTATAGCTCATTTCAGTTACCAATTGTATTTTAGAGGGTATTAATGATTTTTTTTTTGTTCCTAAAAACAACAAACTTAGAATTAGCAACGAGCTTATTGTCATAAATAAACTAGCATTTGTAAAAGAAAGATTTATTCCGTTTAAATTTATTTCAGGACCAATTTTATAAACTTCGAATTGGTGCATCGGATTTAGTGCCATCTTTAATTCCTCAATCTAATTTATAATTTTTATTCATTTTTTTAGCAGCTCTAAATACATTTATTATACCAGCGGCTACACCTATAAAAAAAAAACAAATAGTTAATAACGGTTTAGTACCAAACCAACTGTCCAAAAGAAACCCCATTATTGATCCAACGAATACGGAGGCAACTAATTCAGTACTGATTTTCAGAGCTTTCCCTAAAGATGCGGCATTTGAACCACTATTTTTTTCTTCCATATTATTAATTTTACTTTTTGCAATCTTTAGGCGAGTTGTTATTTCTTTAATTTTTTTCATTATTTTAACTAAATTTTTAAGCTACTAATTCTTCAGCTTTTTGTAAATCTACTGAAACTAACTGGCTAACTCCTTTTTCAGGCATTGTAATACCATACAGCCTATCCATATTAGACATAGTTAATGCGTGGTGCGTAATTATTATAAATTTAGTTTCTGTAGTTTTGGTCAATTCATTTAACAAAGAACAAAATCTTGTTACATTTGCATCGTCTAGCGGTGCATCAACTTCATCTAAAACACAAATTGGCGCTGGATTGGTAAGAAAAACAGCAAATATTAATGATAAAGCTGTTAATGCTTGTTCTCCGCCAGATAGTAATGTGATTGACTGCAATCTTTTTCCTGGCGGACTTACTAACATTTCTAAACCAGCATCAAGAGGGTCGTCAGATTCTATTAACTCTATTTTAGCAGTTCCACCATTAAATAATTTTGTATAAACATCATTAAACTTTCTATTTACTTTTTCAAATGCATTTAAAAGTTTCTCTCTTCCTTTTTGATTTAGTTCATTAATACCATTTCTAAGCTTCGATATTGCAGAAACTAAATCCTCTCTATCTTTTTCCATTTTATTTATAGTGACTTTATAGTTTTCAGTTTCTTCATCTGCACGTAGATTTACAGAGCCAAGTCTTTCTCTAAGATTTTTTTTAGCGTCAAGCTTATCTTCTTGCTCAATCATATTAGGTAAACTTTCAACATTTTTTAAGTCAGAACTATCTAATAAATTATTTTCGTTAATATTAAGATCGTTTTTCAAAGTATTTATTAAGTCTTTTTTTCTATTTTGTAGACCTTCTAATGTTGCTCCAGATCTAGCTTTATTTTCTCTAACAGACATCATTTTTTGTTCAAATAATTTTAATTCTTTATTTGTTTTTTGATAATTTTCTTCAGCAAACAAAAGTTCATTTGACAATTCTTCTTTTTTACTTTCGGTGCCAGATATATTCTGCATCATTTGCCCTCTTTTTACAGCTATGATTTCAGGAAGCTTTGAAACATCATCTAATTCATTTTTAATTTTTTCTATTCTCATATTTAATTCTTTTGACATTTTTTCTGAATTAAATTTTAAATTTTTCCAATTTTGAATTTCAGAATCAATATTACTTATTCTTTCATGTCTTTTTATAGTTTCTGTTTTAATAGACTCATACTTACTTAAAGCAGAAGCATATTTTTCTTGGGATAATTTAATTTTGTCTGTAAGATCAGTGATATTTTGAACTTTATTTTCTGAGTCTGAGAAATTTAATTTGCTAACCTCCTCTTCAATTGAAACAATAATATTATTAATAGAATCTCTAGCTTTGTCATTCTCATTGTTTTCTAGTTGAGTCTTTGCATTATTTAAATTTTCATTAATCTTGTTAAGATAAATAATAAATTTTTTTTCTCTATTATTAAGACTTAACTTTTTTGTAATTTCTTCAAGAATATCTTGTTCTTTTTTTAATTCCGCCGTAGCTATATGTAGATCTTTTTCTGTTCTTTTTTCTAAATCATAGTATTTTTTTTCAGTATCAATTAAAACATTTTTTTCTTCATCTAGTCTTTTTTCATTAGATTGAGCTTCAAATATAATATTTTTTTCTCTTTCAGTGTCTTTATCAATAGTATTTTGCGATTTTAAAAGCCTATCTTTATCAGTTTTAGTTCTTTTTTCTTCATCTTCTAAATTTTGAAATTCTAAATTAAGTCTTTGCAACTTTGACAATATTTCAACATTTTTATCTCTTAATGGCTTTAGTTTTTGATAAGAAGTCTCAACTAAATTACTTTTATGATTAATTTCAATTGTAAGGTCATTCATTTCTTTATCAGATTCTCCAGTCACCACTTTTGTTGAAAGTATTTCCTTCTCAATCTCCATCATTTTTATGTAATATAGTCCTGCTTCAATTTTTTTTATTTCTTCTGAAATTGATTTATATTTCGAAGCTTCAACTGCTTGTTTTCTTAAATTTTCTAACTGTTTTTCTTGTTGTCTTCTCAAATCGTCTGCTTTTTTTAAATTATTTTCTGCTGAATTAAGTCTTAATTCAGATTCATGTCTACGAACATGAATTCCAGAAATACCCGCGGCCTCCTCTAAAATTGCCCTTCTATCAGTTGGTTTAGCTGTAACCAAAGCTCCAATTCTTCCTTGGCTGATCATTGATGGAGAGTGAGCACCTGTAGACAGATCTGCAAAAAGAGTTTGAATATCTCTAGCTCTCATTTCTTTATCATTCACAAAATATCTAGAACCTTTGTCTTTTTCTATTCTTCTTTTGACATTAATTGTTTCTAACTCTTTAAATTGAAGAGGACCGTTTTTATCAGAGTTGTCCAAAGTTAAAATAACCTCTGCAATATTTTTTGAAGTTTTATTTGCTGTACCAGAAAATATTACATCTTCCATTCCAGAGCCCCTCATACTTTTTGCTGATGTTTCGCCCATACACCATCTAATAGATTCTACTATATTTGATTTTCCACATCCATTTGGTCCAACTATACCTGTCAAGCCTTTATCAATGATGACAGTAGTTCTTTCAACAAAAGATTTAAAACCAACTAAATCAAGTTTTGTAAATTTCATTAATTAAATAATTTTTTCTATTTTTTTTTTAATATTTTTAAAACTAACAGAACCTTCAAGTTTTTTCTCATTAATTACGATTGTAGGAGTAGAATTAATTGAGTATTTTTTACTAGCATTTATCCTGCCATTTAGTATTTTATCACTAATAGTCTCATCAATTAAACATTTTTCAAATTGAGATGAACTTATCCCCAAACTCTTAACAATTTTTTTTAAATTTTTATTTATATCTTCTATATTTGAACCATTAGTCCATTGATTCTGATTCTTGTAAATTGAATCCATCAATTTCATTTGATCATCTTTTTTTACACAATGTAATAATTTTGAAGCATTAAAAGCAGCTTGATCTAAAGGAAAATCAATAAAAATTATTTGAACTTTTCCACTATTAATATATGTTTTTTTTATTTCGGGAAGAATTTCAAAATGAAAACTAGCACAGTGAGGGCAAGTAAAAGAAGAAAATACTTTAATTTTAACTTTAGCTTCATCTTCACCAAGAACAATAAATTCATTATTGCTTAAGCTATCAGCATAACATTTTGTAGATAATAAAAAACAAAACAAGATTGTTTTGATCAATAAAAAAAATCTCGAATTTAAATCTAATTTAATCATTTTTTTGCTAAACTTAAAAGTTGTAAAAGAGAACTTTTTAAATCTTCATTTTCAATTTTATTTATTTTATCTTTAAAATTCTTTGTAAATTCATTTTTATCATTTTTTTTAACTTTTTTTACACTTATAGAATTGTAAGTTTTTAATCTTATTTCATTTATTAATTTGTAACCAAAATAACTGTTAACTTTATTAATGATCTCTTTTTTTGAATATTCAATATTTATTTCATTTCCTCTACTTACCGACAGTATTAAAATTCCTCCTTTATCTTTTTGTGTCATTTTAATCGATTTAGGGAAGCAATGGTCAGAAATTTCTTTACCAACTAAAATATTCCATTTACTGATTATTTCAGAATAATTGTAACCATTCTTTTTTAATATTCCTTTTATGCCGCGTGGCAAGGTATTTCCAAACGACCTTAATCCTTGAACGTAACTTTTGCTTTCTTTATTATTTTGTTTGAAATGCATATAAATAATATTAATTTACCAAAAAAAATTCTCTCATGGTATGATAAAAATAAACGCACTTTACCATGGCGAATAAGTCAAAGATCTAAAAGGAGCCAGTATTATAGAATATTAAGTGAATTCATGCTTCAACAAACTCAAGTAAAAACTGTGATTCCATATTTTAATAGATTTACTAGAGAAGTTCCAAATTTAAAAAGTTTATCAAATATTAGAGAAAAAAAAGTTTTAAAACTTTGGGAGGGCCTAGGTTACTATAGAAGAGCAAAAAATTTACATAAGACAGCTAAGATTTTAAAAAAAAATTATAAAAATAAAATCCCGGATAGTTTTGATGAAATTAAAAAACTTCCAGGAGTTGGAGATTATACAGCCAATATATTGCTTGCTTTAGTATATAATCAATCTCGTATTGGTTTCGATGGGAATGTAAAAAGAGTTTACGAAAGATTGTGTGGAAAAAAAATTACAAAAAACAATATTGGGAGTAATTTGTTTTTTAATAAATCTTCTATAAAAAATAGAAATGCAGATTTTGCTGAAGCATTAATTGAATTTGGTGCAATTATATGTAAGCCACAAAATCCTAATTGCAATACATGCAATTTAAAAAATTATTGCAAGTTTTTTAAAAATAAAAATTTAGCTTTAAAAGATAAAAAATATATAAAAAAG
>Ga0114997_10004565_pt1 | contig 10698 bp, 4 predicted proteins | sample ArcticOcean_MG_C_2_FD_87045 | JGI IMG/M metagenome (GOLD analysis project Ga0114997, IMG submission 87045) | Marine microbial communities from western Arctic Ocean - ArcticOcean_MG_CB4_136 | ecosystem: Environmental > Aquatic > Marine > Oceanic | place: Arctic Ocean: Canada Basin | collected... | reverse complement strand
TTGAACATGGAATGAGTTTAGTAGATATACAAAATTCTCCTAAAAATCCACATGAACAAGGAACACAACCAGCTAAAAGGGAAGATTTTACTTTTACAAGTGACCCAGCAATCAATAAGATATTGAATGAAACAGCTAATGCCCAAAAAGATGAAGAATGGAAAACAATGGGAAACAAAGAATTCAATAGAGAAGACGCTCGATCAGGCCTAGCTGGTATGATGGGATATGGTGATATAGCACAAGGCACACCACCTGGAAAACCTTCAGTTGAACAAATGCTACCAAACGATAGAAAACATGTACAATTGGACTCAAACATGGCAGATGTATTAACTAGAGACTATTCAAAACTAGTTAAAAAAATGAATGAAAAGAAATAAGTAGTAGATATGGCAATACCAAAGAGAGAAATATTTAGAATTAATCCTGATGATATCGATGAGAATGTAGCTATTGGTATAGATCTTCCACTTGTTGCTCAAAATGGAACTCCATTCTCACAGACGCATTTGACAATTCATGCGGCAAAGGCCAATCTTAAGAATTTAATATTAACTAGAAAGGGAGAAAGACCTTTTCAACCATGGTTTGGTACTAGTATTTACGATTTTCTATTTGATAATAATATTCCAGAAATGTTGGTTAAAATGGAAAATGAAATAAATGAAGCAATAGATTATTGGCTACCATACCTAGACATCAGAAACTTAGAAGTTAGAGTAGCTGGTTCAAACCATGGATTTAGTGACAATTTTAATGGAGTACAAATACAGATAGATTTTTCATTAAAGGGAAATAGGTTTAGTGAAGAATCTATTGTAGTCGTGATAGGGACAGAATAATGACATTAGTAAAAAAAGAAGTAAAATACTTAAATAAAGATTTTTCTCAATTCAGAGATAAACTGCAAAATTTTGCGAAGGTATATTTTCCAGATACCTACAATGATTTTAATGAATCCTCACCAGGAATGATGTTTATCGAAATGGCAGCCTATGTTGGAGATGTATTGTCATTATATATTGACAATCAACTTAGAGAATCAATGCTATTACACGCAGAAGAATCTCAAAATATTTACGATATTTCACAGGCACTAGGATATAAACCTCAACCATCAACAGCCGCAACAACAATCCTAGATATATTTCAGCAAGTACCTGCAATTGGAAATGGATTAGATATTGGTCCAGATTTTAGATATGCATTAGAAGTTGAAGAAGGATTAACTGTGAAATCAACAGAGAATACTGACATTGAATTTAGAACTTTAGAGAATTGCAATTTTCAATATTCTAGCTCTTCATCCCCAACAACTGTTTCAATATATAAGGTTGACAAGGACACTAATATTCCACAATACTATTTATTACAAAAATCAACAAAGGCAATATCTGGTAAATTAGAATCTGAGATATTTAAGTTTGAAAGTCCTAAAAAGTTTGATAGAATTAGGTTAGGTCCAACTAATATCTTAGACATAGCCGATGTGCGTGATGTTGATGGAAATAGGTGGCATGAAGTAGATTATCTAGCCCAAGATACGGTATATATGGACATCAAAATGGGAGATGACACAGATCCGTTATTATCTACTTGGACAACTGAAGTGCCATATATATTGTCACTTAGAAGAGTTCCAAAAAGATTCATCAAGCGAATAACATCAGATAATCAAATGGAATTACACTTCGGAGCAGGAGTTTCAGCAAATGCAGACGAAGTAATACTTCCTAACCCTTCAAATGTCGGTATGCAACTTCCATATGGAAATATTAGCGGATTAGACAATGCATACGATCCAACAAACGTTTTATTCACAAAGTCATATGGCCAAGCACCTTCAGATACGTCAATGGTTGTAAGATATTACACAGGAGGTGGAATTGCATCAAATGTATCATCAAAAACGTTAACTGATATATCTGGAAAAGCATTTGTTGGCGCATATGAAACCTTAAGTGATTCTGTTTTAACGTTTTGTAAAGATTCTATAGCGGTTACAAATCCAGAAGCTGCAACAGGAGGAAGAGGCCAAGAAACAGTTGAAGAAATAAGACAAAACGCGTTGGCAGTATATGCTTCTCAAAATAGAGCCGTAACCAAGGAAGATTATATTGCGAGAGTTTATTCTCTTCCAGGAAAATTTGGAAGTGTTGCAAAGGCATACATAGAACGAGATGAACAACATAATACAGATACGGGTGCATCCGAATTTAATCCATTGGCATTAAATATATACACACTATCATATGATTCAAATAAGACTTTAATTCCATCAAATACTGCAATTAAAACAAATTTGAAAACATATCTAAAAAAGTTCAGAATGCTAACAGATGGTATAAACCTTAGAAACGCATTTGTCATTAATATTGGAGTTAAGTTTGATATAATTACTCGTCCAAATACTATTACCAAGGAAGTTTTACTTAGAACTATCCACGAAACAAAAAAATATTTTGAGATTGACAAATGGCAAATAAACCAGCCAATCTCAATATCAGACCTTGCGGCTACCCTAGACCAAGTTGAAGGAGTTCAATCTATTGTCAGTCTGCAGATAACAAACTTATTTGATTCAGAGTCAGGATATTCTGGAAATTATTATGATATTCAAGAAGCAACTAAAAATAACATAGTTTATCCTTCTTTAGATCCTAGTATATTTGAAGTAAAATTTCCAAACACTGACATAGAAGCTAGAATAATTGGAGCATAATTATGATTTATAGTATAACTTCGTCCAAGGACACAACAATATATGAACAATTTGTAACTAAAAACACAGGCCTAGACGAAATCCTTCAACTGGAAAAGATAATTTCTTCGTCTGAAACAGCAAAGACATATAACTCTAGAATAATGTCACATTTTGATTTAACACACATCTCAAAATCGATTCTATCAGGAGATATAAAAGACACGTTTGAGGCTAAATTAAAACTATATACTCAAATGTCAATAGCTTTACCATACGACTATTCCATATCGGTAAACGCAATATCTCAATCTTGGAACATGGGAATAGGTAGAGCCACTCACAATCCAAAAACAACTGAAGGAACAAGTTGGACAAATGCTAATACGGCAGCCGCTGAAGAATGGCACACATCTTCTGTAGCCTATCCGTTTGCCACAGGTACCACTGGTAGCCTATCAACTCAAACAGCTAAAGGCGGAGGAACTTGGTGGACAGGAAGTGATATTTCTCAGAACTTTACATATGAATCTTCCGATTTATCTGTTGATGTTACCGGTATTGTTAGACCATGGCTTAGTGGAAGTTGGGATGGCGGACCTGTTATTGCAAACGAAGGATTTATGATTAAGCGAACAGACACTGCAGAATATGATGGTGCAAATTATGGTACTATTAATTTCTTTTCTAAGGAAACTCACACAATTTACCAGCCAAAACTTCAGTTTGCATGGAATGACTTTTCTCCACTAACCGCAAGCCTATCACAATTAGATATTGGAGGTGATACTTTTGTGTATGTTAAAAATAATCGAGATAAAATTCACATGGATAGTAAAGAACGATTTAGATTAGTCGGAAGAGACAGGTATACAACAAAGACATATTCAAACACATCTGCAGATTTAACAATAAAACATCTACCAACAAATTCATATTGGGCAATTGAAGATTATCAAACTGGAGAAAAGATAATTGACTATGATACTAGTTATACAAAAATTAGTTGTGATACGGGTGGCAATTATTTTGACCTTTGGTTAGACCAATTAGAAATAGAGCGAAGATATAAAATAGTAGTAAAAAGTGTTAGTGGAAGTATTACAAAAATATTTGATAACGATTTAACATTCAAAGTGGTAAAATAACATGTCAAAACCAAGATATAGAAAAAATATTGTACAAACAACTGAGAATCCTCAGCTTAGGGGTACCGCCACCGAAAATCACGACGCAATCTCAGAAAAGGAAATATATGTAACTCACCCGTCGGATGACGGAATAGTCAATATCACAACATCTCAGCAAGATTATTATCCTTGGGATGCAGGAGCTCACATAATTACAGAAGAAATTGAAGATTTTAAGATAAACTTAGAATTTGACTATTTAACAACAGACGCAGACAAAACACATAGAGATCTATCTGGCAACATAATATCACAAAACAATAGTTCAGATATTGGCCAGGATCTTGTAATTGTTCCACAGCGCCATGTATTAGAAAAACATCAATATGTAGACATTGTCGATGTCGATATTACAGAATTAATACAAAAAATAGAGTATGGTCCTACGGGTCCTCCAATATTGCGAGAAAATCCTAATTCTCTCAAGACAACAGGAATACTTATTTTCCCTACACATGGTACATCTGATGGCCAAATAACAGATGGCGACAGTATTTTTGAAGACCCGATGTTAGCAACTATTGTTTATCAATTTCCAGGAAACCACAGTAGAGTATTGATTGCAGATGCATATAGTTATTTAGGAGAAGATGACGTGGAAATTGAAGACGAACTAACATATGAATGGGTATATAATTCCGATGCACCAGCACAATATGGCTTAGCAACTAGAAAAAAGATTAGTAATAAAATCGTAAGCACAGAAAAGAAACTATCTTTAATAAATGGAACAATATTTGATACTGGATTTTATTATTGTAGAATTAAGAATTCAAAAGGAACAACTAATACGTCAGAATTATACATACTTTGCAAAGGAGGATTAATTATTGAGCGAGAGGCACTAACAGATCCGGAAGGAACGTTCATAGGATATGGCCAACCAACTGGAGAATTGCTTGAAGACCAAAAACACAATATGCAGTTTCATAAAACAGCCGGCTGGATGGGTTTTGATACCACTGAAAACCAATGGATACGAACATCTTGGGATCGGAATTCTGAAGAATGGTATAGGCGTGATGCTTACAATGACTATGATCCATGGAGAACTCCAAAGTATGGTCCGGAGCCACAATCAAATGATGATGTAAAGGAACAATTAGCATCTCCAACCAAGTCAAATTATGTTAGTAAAGATGCCATAGCTAAAAGAGCCCAACCAGTACGACAAGAAATAGGAATATCACAAGTACAAAAAGTAGCAAGAAATGTTATAAAAAATAATGTTTTAGGTAGAAGTAGAAGAATAATAAACCCGGGATTATAATGACTTGGAACAAGAAATACAAAGAAACAGACCTTAAGCTTATACCGTCAAAACCAATTCTATCTGATTTTGGCAAAGCCCTTGATGTCGAAGACCGCGTAGAATTCAGTATACATTCAGCAGATGGTGAAAGCTTATTGTTTTCTAACATAGACCTAGAAACATATAAGGTTGCAGAAGGTGGAATTCTTGATGATGGCACAATAAATAGTGATTCTGTTATATTTTTAGATATACATAATGATATTAGAGAATATGTATCATCTGGAACATTTCTGGTAAAATATAATTTCTACAGAACAGTTGTTGGAACTCCAGGCGACGGCGTTAACGATTTATATATTGACGAAATAAGTGCCAGTAGAAAGGAAATACGATTAAAGATAAGTGGAGATGCCACTCAAATAGAACAAGAAATATTTGAAGATTTTGGTGATAAATTATCTATAAAAGGAGATGTTGCACACTGGGTAGACGTCCACGTTAATTTTGGTGGCGGAATAGTTCCATTGGCTGTTAATTGGCAACTTGACAAGGTTTCTACTTCTGAATTTCCATACTCAATTGTACTAAAACTATATGACCCTCTTCCAGTTGAAATAACTAAAGGCGCTCCATGTTGGATTGTACAAGAAATGATAACACCTATTCAGGAAACTGTTTTTGTTGAATCTCCTGAAATAGAACTACAAATAAACATGTTACGACCTGCAAACTTCACAGCAGGTAGTGATGAAAATTTAGGAAGTGGAACAACTGGTTTTGAATCGTTCAATTCACTAACAGCTGCAAAAGAAGGAGTCTTAAATAAAATACTAAACAACTATTTTTCAGGTAGTATCGATAGTATTACCCCTGTCGTAGATTATAGAAGATTTTCTCACTTTGTACGATTTGGATCTGCTGAAGAGCGAATAACTAATTTTAGGTATAAGCTTTCCCAAATGGAGTACTATGATACACAAATACTTGAACTCCAAGCAAATCCCCATTCGGCATCATACCATTATCTTGCAAATATAGATACACATAAAACTCGAAAAAATGAAATTGTTTCAAATTTTGACAACTATGAAAAGTTCCTATATAATGAATCAGCGTCATATGCAACCAGCTCGTTAGGAGAGTTCTATCCAACAACTTGGCCAAAACAGTCTGCTATACAATATCCTAAGTCCCCTTATATATGTCAATCTGTAACCTCATCAGCCGCAATGGATTGGTATGATGGAGCAATCGCATCTGCATCATATTTTGATACACACAATATACATTCCCTAGCTAATACAGCCATTCCGTTACATATACACCAAGATCCAACAATTGGTGGAGAAGAAAATGTAAATGACGGATATGTAAAGTTTGTAAATATGATTGGCCAATTCTATGACGAAATTTACCTATATATTTCAGCAATTCCAGAAATATGGGATAGACATAACGTAATTGATGCAAGACTTATTGAAGGACAATTCTCAGGATCAGATATGATATCGAAAGATTTATTATTTGCCGGACTTCAAAGCTTAGGATACCAACAGTGTACACCAGCCGATGATTCAGATTTATGGGCATATCTACTGGGAACGGATGAAGATGGCCATTATGGTGATAAAACAATAAATGAGCGCATAGGAGATTGGGGATATTGGAATGCTCCTGATGATATGTTTGCAAGTGCAAGTTATGTGGAAGGAATTTCTCCATTTACTCAAACAAAAATATATGCTTCAGATTGGTACCAAACATCACATTCAGTTGCACTACAGGACGTTCGACATGAGTATTCAAAGAGAATTCTAAACAACCTACCATATTTAATGAAATCAAAGGGAACGTTAGAAGGACTAAAAGCCTATATGAATATATATGGCGTACCCCAAAGTCTATTTAAGATACGAGAAGCTACTGCTCCACCACCTGTAGATTATTTTGCAAATCACTATTATGAGTATGACTATTATAATTATGCATTAAGTTTTAATGGTTCTTGTGCACTAACTGCTTCATGGGACAAGATTGTAGATCCAACCATCAAAGCCGATCAAAATAATAGAGAACAATATCCAGACACAATAGAATTTAGGTATAAGATTCCAGATATGTTGGACCACAAACTCCAATGTGGAAAATTAAATTTTGAAATACTTGACAATAATGCTAATAAAAAAGATATGGTTGTTGTCCAAATTAATTCAAGTTCATTTGTTGCTGTAGAACATGCATCAAGATTACCAAGTGGAAGTGAAACATATAATTTTCCAACTGGTGAAAATAGCAACTATGGTAGAATGACATTTGCACTAGGAGTAAACGATGGAACATATCAATATCCTGTGACATATTTGTCATGTTCGACTGATTGGCAACCTATTTATGATGGTGATTGGTGGAATTGTATGGTACGAAGAAATGCACCAACAGCTACAACAGTGCCGGTACAAATCGCAGAAACATTTACATATGATCTTTTCTGTAAAAAAGCATCAGACTGGTCAGGCGCAACGATTTCACATGCATCTTCTGCAAGTATGACTCAGAACGGTGGAACAACCTATGGAAAATTAGCAAATCATAGTTGGAATTCCGATGGATTTGACGATACCCAATATGTTAGCTCAAGCTTCTATACTCCTGAAAACAATTACTCAGATTTTTCAATCGGATATGCTGAAGGACACTTTGGATCCAACTATGATTCTTTCTTTGTTGGAGGAGCGGTTCACAGTACAGAATGGGGAATAAATAGAACTCCAGGAATATTGTATAATAACTTTAGTGGCTCAATGCAAGAGCTACGTTTTTGGGTAAAACCACTATCAGAATCTGCATTTGATAATCATGTATTTAGTCCTATGGCTATTGACGGAAACACATATACTTCATCATATTCTGACCTTATAGCTAGATGGTCTCTAGGTGCTGACTTAAAAACATACCCAATTATTACTGGTACAAAACTAAGATCTTCTCATCCTAACCAAGACATTGACCGTCCATTCTCTGGAAACAGAAGTACATACTTAACGTCAAGTGGATTTACCGGCCTCAACGATTACGAAGACCAATATGAACGAGTTTCAACTATAGTACCAAATTATATTGGAATGGATTCTCGCGAAAAAATAAGAATTGAAGACAATGAACTTGTAAATGGAACCTTAAGTAGCACAAAAAAATCATCTGTAAGTGCAAGAGATTCTGCACCAAAAGATGAAAATAGAATTACAATAGAACTAACACCAGTTGACGGAATCAATATTGATATAGAACACCAATTGGGTGGAATAGACTTTAATGATTTAGTTGGAGATCCTCGCGCAAGATACATGGAATATTATCCAGATGTTGTATATTATGATAGTCATTATTGGTTAAAGCACTTCGGACCGTTCAGATATGCAGAATTTTTTAATCTTGTAAAATATTATGATGGACAAATTCTCTGTCAGCTGAGAAAGAATGTTCCAGCTAGAAGCCAACCTAACTTTAGTATTACAATTCAACCGCATATACTTGAAAGACCTAGGTTTCCTTGGCGAATACCCGATATAGAACATGATCTGATAGAAGGAAAAATGGCAGCAAGGGTTCATTTGCATGGTGCAACAACTGAATTAGGACGATTTAAGCATAATGGTCCTGGAGATCCATTTTATTCTGATTGGGATAAACGCGGACCATTAGAATCTAGATATGGCGACCTAATTAACCCAAGCCACAGGTTTGGCCACAGAGACCAAGCGCACATGTTGCCTCCTATTGATATGTCATATGGATTTGGTGGCCAACATGAACGAGAACGAAACCCTTTAAGCCTATACAATACAACTGTTGGAGAACTTGAAGCAACTATTAAGAATGACCCATTTGCACCAATAATACTAGATATGGGATGTTGGGAAAGAGACCAACATATAGATGCAAGATATGAGTTTATGGTACCAGTTCACTGGGGTTCTTCTAAAGGAAGTTTTTGGAACTATACAGTTTCGCCACAAACATCAACAGCCGCAACGGCAGCTTCAACTGAACTACATATAAATGGCACATGGCCTCCAGCAGCAGAAGGATATTTTAACTCAAGTGAAATAGTTCTAACTGCACAAGATGGAACAATTACTCCAATAATTGTAGGTGACGCAAGAGCAGCAGCGGCAGCCTCAGCAACGATTACTTTCCCTAATCCTACCAAAACAGAATCTATGGATGAAGGAATAGCTGTAATACATAGTGCATCGCTATATTTATCCGACACCACCGGCTCATATTTTGAATTCAACGGAACAGGTTCTCTACTTCAACCTGATGGATCTATAGTGTCAGAATCTGTTCATTCACTAGAAGATTATGTGAATGACCTTAAAACTAAAATACACGCCCACGTCAGCTTTAGTGCAACTACTGGTTCAAGTGGCGAAGGTTTTAGGTATATTGCAATAACTCAAACTCGAGCTGCAACTATGCCAAATCACCAACAATTAGCAGACAATACTACTTGGATAGATTATAATTCAAACGTACTGAGTGGATCTTTATTCCACACAAACATGGATCTTCCAACAGCCGACGAATGGACGTCACCATATGTAATATCTACTTCTTTTTCTGGAGGCAAGACACTAATAAATGCAGCTGCCGGTGCAGGTATCACATATACTGCAACTAGAGGAACATTAGCAACTAGAGTACGAACAGCAATCCACGCAGTTAGTGGATTCACATGTGGAACTGTCCGCAATGTTGGTGATACTAGTATAATTCCTGTTACACAATCAACTGTTGGTGAAGATGGAAATACTCATATTAAAGGTAATTTCTTTGGTCCTTGGAATATATATTATCCTGAATATGGATATAATAAAAATTTAAGTAGAATACCAGGCAGCTATCTTCCTTTAGGAACAGGCGCACAACCATTTACAGATGGAAAAGATATTACCTATGCAAACAATATTACACTAGTTGAGGATACTACTAAGACTTTCATTACCCAGTCAAATCCGTATTGGGATAGAGATGTTGTACATATAATTAGCCATCCATCTGATCCTAGAGAAACTGAAAGATGGTACGATTTTAATAAGCAAGAATATATTGGTAGCAATTTATTTCCAAACAAAGAAATGTCACAGGTTAACAGACAAGTTAATTTCCCAGTTGTAAATGCTGGACTAACATCATACGCAGATCAACGAAGTTGTAGAGATAGAGGAAAAGAGTGGTTCTTCCCATTTATTGGAAACCATAGAGAATCATTCTACAAGTCACGTGAAACATTTCGTTTCGCAACTGAGTTAAGCCAGTCATTAGGTAAAAAAGTACCACATACACAATTCGGCCAGTCAAGTATTGGTTATGGAAATCTTATTGGAGAATCAATCGTTTCACATAGTGGAGCAGCTATTCAAAATATAGCAGCAATATCAGTAATGAGTAGATCTGCACAATATCAAGATTATAGAGCAAAAGGAATACAAAATTTAATATATGACGGATGTATAATGTCAGCATCAGACTTTAATATTGATTCT
>Ga0114997_10004564_pt1 | contig 10699 bp, 6 predicted proteins | sample ArcticOcean_MG_C_2_FD_87045 | JGI IMG/M metagenome (GOLD analysis project Ga0114997, IMG submission 87045) | Marine microbial communities from western Arctic Ocean - ArcticOcean_MG_CB4_136 | ecosystem: Environmental > Aquatic > Marine > Oceanic | place: Arctic Ocean: Canada Basin | collected... | reverse complement strand
ACCTAACGGTAACACCGTTTTAAAGTGCTTCTCCAAATTGTACTTTGGTATCGCGTTCGCATCTTCTTTCTTCCTCGTCGGTGTCATCATTCTCCCCGCGCGGCTGCTGCTCTCCTCGCTCTCATCATCATCACGTAAAAAACTCCCAGATTTCGTCAAGACGTCTTGACTTAACTTCCTCGGCGGCGACGGCGAAAAGAGCGTCGATGTTGTCGTCGTCGTCGATTCATCATTATTATTTACCGGAGTAGGAGGAGGAGGAGACCGTGGTGGCGGTGGTGGTGGTGCTGGTGCCATCGGAGGAGGAGGAGGAGCGTGGATACTAAAAGCGGTAGATGATGATGATGATTCAACTTTCCCGAGCCTATTCTGCGAGGTTGTCGTCGTCGTACCACCCCCTCGTTCTTTTTCTTCTCCCCGTTCTTCTTCGACTTCCTTCCTGCTACCACCCCCAGGAATGAATTTCGGCGCGTTCGCGTTCATGATTTTATATTTGTGTGTGTATTTGCTGCGCTCTGATTGTAATGAAGTGACAGGTCTTCCAATTTGGAAAAAGTCAAGACTTCTTCCATTATCTTTATTATTACTACCACTGCTACTGCGATGGTTGAGTGAGTAAAAAAGAGCGAGAGATATTATTACATCGACTTCAAAAGGCGACGACAATATGACTTATATGATTTTATCGTCTTCTTGTTCGTCGTCTTTCCCCCATCATCTTTCCGCGCGTGGATGTTCTAAGAGTAGCATTAGGGGAATTCTTGGAACGAGAACGAGAAAACATCATCATCATCGTCGCGGAGGAGCAGCTCCGACGACGGCTTTAATACCACGAGCGGATGAGAACGAGGAGGAGGAGGAAAAGAAGAAGAATAAGATCGAGCTGCAAAAATCCCCGCGAGCGGTGAAACCACCACCAGCTTTTGGTGCGCCGACAAAGAGGAGGAGAGCGAAAAACGCACCGACGAAACGGAAGCCAGAATTGAGCCAAAAGGAAAGGGCGATGTTTACAGCGCTGAACGCGCGTATTTTGGAATGCGCTTCGGCGGAGCAGATTGGAAAGATTTTGGAAGAGGAAGACGTATCGCTGTCCGATGTGAACGTATCTACCATATTTTCTCTTTTAGGGAGGAAGTGTAACTCGAAGAAGAAGAAGAAGAAGGATGATGATGGTGATGATGTTGATGATGATTTGGGCGGATGGAACGCGCTCGCGATTGAGCGACTGATGACATCGGAGGCGTTTCGGGAGAAGGTGTTGTCGCGGTGCGAAAAAGATGGTTTCTCGAATAGCTCGAGGATTGTATCGACGATATTATGGAGCATAGCGAGAATGAAGCAAGGGAAGGTAGCGTTTGTGGAAAATGGTGGGTTTGAATCGGTCTGGGTGAGTTTAGAGAATGGATTAGAGCGCGTGTGCAAAGAGCAACGCACGCTCTTGTTTGAAAAGATATTTCCGGAATACATGCCGCCGAAATCGTGCGCGAGTATAGTGTGGGCGTATGCAAGCGTAGGAAAAACAGTCATACCCGAACACTTGAGAAATGCCATCGAGTCTATCGTCATAAAGAAGATTAGCGAGTGTAGCGCCGGGGATATCGCCGTTGCGACGTGGGGGTTGACGCGATACGGCGTGGACATTTCCGCAAAGAATCGTAACAAGTATTGGAAGAGCATAAAAGAGCGTTTGCTGGAACCAGAAGTATTTGAGAAAGAGATGCACTTAGAAAATGCAGCGAGATTGGTCTCAGCGAGCGGTGCGGTGAGTAGTGGTTTTTACGCTGATTTCGTGGTTGAATTGGCGAGGAAAGCGGCGAGGGATATGAGCTATAAAAAGAACGAGGGAAAGATGGGGACGCGCGAATATGGACACGTCGTCGCAATGCTCGTTGGGTTAGCGAGTAGTACTAGTAGCAGCGGTACTACTGATAGCGGCGATGGCGCGAGCAAAAGAGAGAGCGAAGAAGATACCGACAGGGCATTGATGGAAGCGTTGGATCCGATATTTGACGAAATCATCAAAACGCCACAGGCGTTCAAGCCAAAACAGTTGGCGCAGTGTGCGAATGCGATTACTAGGATTGCATTCTCGCGAGATAAGTCAAATTGGTACAAGGGGCACGATAGTCTACTTGAGAACGTTGGAATCGATATCGGAGATATTGGAGAAGTGCAGAAAATCCAGAATTCTACGCCGAGCGAGGACGAAGAGCGCCTGCGCTCGTCTTCATTTGATGTCGCCGTACGAGCTTTGCAAAGTATTTTTCGGGCGTGCACGACAGATGCCGACGTACTCGCACAATTTGAAACGCGAGACTACACGAATTTGCTTTGGGCTGCGATTAAATCGCGCGCGAAAATCCCAGTTGAGTTTCTAGAGCAGTGCGAAGACTACGCGATTGATAATCTGGATGCGCTTAACGAGTTAGATTTGGTATATTTCACGTACAGTTTAGGGAACGCGCAAAATAGCGTGGAGGAGAAGAAGAAAAAGAACTACAACAACGAGACGTATAACCCAACTAGATACCTTGCCTACGCCGTGAGCAGAGCTGAGGAGTTGGCAAAAAATGGTGGCTTTGACGCCAACGTGCACATAGCACCACTTCTCAATTCTTTCGCAAAGAATAAATTTAATCCTGGAATGATGCTCATCGATAAGTGCGAAAAAATCATCCAGAGCGAAAGTTCGGCGCAATCGCTTCGCCCAACCGTTGCTTCACAGATCATGTGGTCGTTTACAAAACTCCAGTACGTCCCGAGCGACGAAACGCTGGAAAAGATTGAAGCCGCATGGCTCAATCCTTCCTCGGACGGACTCAATTTTCGAGACTTTCAGGAAGGATCGTCGTTGCTCATCTGGGCGCACGCAACGCTCGGTAAATTACCGTCTGCTGATCTTTTACTCAAGTTGACGACACCAACTACGAAAAAAGCGGCTTCGTTTTGGACACCCGTCTCGATGTGGATGACTTTTTGGTCGCTTTCGTTACTCTACGCCTGCGTTGCAACCACTTCCGAGGGAAAAGCTGTCGTCGAGGCTGCCTTGAACAATTTCTGCGAAAAAATAATCTTACCCAACGGTGGTATTCGCGCCAATTCGCTCGATAAGAAAGGCTTGGGTGCGTGCTACGCGTCCATTCTCCTCTTGAAAGGCACTTCTTTACAAATCGCGGCGAAGGAGGCTATGCCGGGAGATTTCGAGAAAGTTGCCAAAAAGCAGTGGATTTTACAAAAGCGCAAAGATTCGCAAACGTCAAAGTTACAGCAACAAGTCGAAGACTCTCTCAGACGACTCAACGTTCAGTTTTTTGAAGAACGTGAACTTGAAGATGGGCTGATGCGCCCCGATTTCTTCATCGAAAGCGCCGCTGTTGAGAATTTCCTCCTCGGTCACCGCAAAACACTATCACCGAACGCAAATCTCACCAAGGACATCGTCCTAGAAGTTGACGGTCCGCACCACTTCGCCATCTCCGCCTCGACCGGTCACAGAACTTTACTCGGTTCCACGGCCATGCGTAACTTCTTCTTGAAAGAACGCTTAGGTTTGCGTCTAGGCGTTATTCTCTTCGATGAGTGGGGTCAGTTACAAAGTTCATCGGAACGAGACGAATACGTCGAGAACATTCTCTTAGAAACTAGCGGCGGCGCGTGAATGTGCCACGTATCATAAAAAAAAATGGCCACTCGAACCAAAAATGGTTACTGTCTTCTGAAATTAAGGCATACACCCCAGTATGGTAGTATTTAAGTATATAATATAGGTGTTTGTAGGAATTAGAATTGTTTCATAGATAGTGTCGCGAAAAAATGTGTGCTCTTTTTCTCTTTTGTCTTCGCATATTTTTGAATTCAAAATTCAACCACCCGTCGTACCCCACAAAAAAAAAGACGAGCGCGAGGCGCGATGTCCTCGAAGGAGTCGGGGGCAGAGCGCTCGGCGGAGGGATACTACTATTGCAAAGTATGTCAACAGAAGTTTTTCGGTACTTTTGCGGTAGATTCTCGCTGCATCAACACCCGCAAGTGTGCCGGTGAAGTGCGCAAATGTGCCGGTGTTCTGGAGGCGATTGCGTCGCCGAAGGAATTGTCGCTCTCTTTGGAGAAGAGATTTTGTGGAGAGAAACTCGCGAGGAGTGGAGATCCGTTTGAGATTTGGAAGCTCGTGACGAAATGTAAGGATATCTTCGTAACGCACGCGATCCCACGTTTGACGAGTCAGGATTTGAAGTTCTTTCATCAAGTGAATCGGGCGTCGAGGGAGGTCGTCAAAGAGGCGAATGCGATGGAGAAACTGAAAAAAAAGTTTCAAATACGCGAGTTGACATCAGTTGCGAGCTTAAGGTGGGCTTTTAATCGTTTCGATGGCAAAGAGGAGGACTTTTTTGCCAGCGTAGCAATGAGTGGCAATTTGTCGTTCGTTCGATGGTGTCGAAAATTTATGAAGTGGGATTACCGAGTGTGTACAAACGCGGCGTCTCGAGGCGATATTGCGATGCTGAAGTATGCACGATCGAGGAAGAATCCAAACACAGGGAACAAAGTCTGCGAGATGAAGGGACCTCAAACCTTTTACCTCGTACCTAGACCTCGTACTTGTGCTTGTAACGCAGCCGCAGATATTGGTTCACTGGAATGTTTGAAGTTTGCGTTCCAGGAGAAATGCGGCTGCTCTGATAACTGTCAAAATAGATACAATGTCCTTGATTTCACAGCTCGCGGAGGACACCTCGAACTCCTCAAATGGGCTAAAGAAGAGGCGAAGTTAGATTGGCCGGAAGGCGAGAGCGATGATGACGAACTGGACATATATACATCATGCAAAGCTGCTGCTCTTGGCGGTCATCTCGATTGTCTCAAGTACTGTCGAGAGAAAGAGTGTGCATGGGGGCTATGGGTGATGGAAAGTGCAGCGTTTTCGGGATCATTAGATTGTCTGCGCTACGCGTGCGAAAATGGGGCGTCATGGTCATTTTTCGATTTTGATGAGGGATTTGAAATTTTTGATGACGGGGATGAGTACTGGTATGGCGTTACGCAATATGCAGCCGCTATGGGATGGCTAGATATTGTTCAGTACTGTTTGGAGCATGGCACCCCGTGGTCGCCCTTCACGTGCGAATATGCCGCTAAAAACAATCACTTGGCTACGCTGCGCTACGCACTCGCAAATGGTGCATCGTTTGCACAAGATTATGACCGGGACATTATCTCCGACAATTGGTTAGGTGTTGGATCACATTGTGCCAAAATGGGAAACCGGGAGATGATGGAGCTCGCTCATCAATCGGGCGCGGAATGGAGATCGCTGACGACAGAGTATGCGATAAAAAATAACCACTTTGACTGCTTACAATATGCATTTGAACATGGTGCAGAAGACGCCGATCCAGGAGAAATTAACATGTGGGATGTAGAGGATGATTATGCTGGTGACATCGGTGAGGCGGCCAGAAATGGCAACTTTGCAATGCTAAAGTATATCGACGAAGTAATGAAGCGGGAAATATGTGACAGATTTTTTGACGACGAAGGAGACACGGAGGAATGTTATGCCGCAGAAAGTGGCTCTCTGGAGTGCTTGAAGTACATCCATTTTCTTCTCGAAGCGAAAGGATACCCATTCCTAGGACGAGCGTGCATTGACGCTGCCAGAGGCGGTCATCTCAGTTGCCTGCAATATGTCGTAGAAAACGCGAAGATGACGTTGAAGGAAGGCGCAGAGATACTTTCGGAAGCGTGTGCAGAAGCGAAAACACACAAACGTTATACATGCCTCGAATACTTAAGGTCTCTACTTAAGCACGATTGATCTCCCAGTCGCTCCAAAAACACGATTGCTTTCAGAGAAAACAAAATTACATAGAAACGTACATTAGCTTTACAAAAGAGAGAGACATACGCACGCACATCTGCTACACTAAATCTCTAGGTGAGCCTATCGATGACCAATTTTTTCTGATCGCCTTTTTCTCCTCCTCCTCCTCCTCCTTTTTCCTGCTGCCGCTGCTCTTTGTTACTATCATTCTTATCTTCCTGTTTCTTCTTTTGCATTCTTCTCTTTTGCTTCTTGGTTGGCTTACCTTGCCCGTGCTGCGATTGTTGCTTCTGTTGCTGATTCATCGGCTGCATGTTCTGTTGCTGTTGCCTCAAACTACCGTTCGTAAACTTCTCTCTATTCCGTTTCTTATTCTGTTTCTTCTGTTGTTGTTGTTGTTGTTGTTGCTTCTGCTGCCGTTTTACGTTCTTCCCCCATGCCGGCATCAACTTTGGCCACTTATTCACGGTCGATGTCGTCGTTGGCTTCTCCCCCTCTTCTTCTACCTTCTCCTCTTCCTCTTCCTCCGGCGGCGGCGTCTCGATCCTCTCCATCCCCAACAACCCGTCCTCTAACTTCCTCCTCTTCTCTTCCTCTGCCTCCTTCCCAGCCTCCTCAAATTTCTGCACGTGATATTCGCACTCGTCCAAAACCAAGCTCTCGAAGCACTCCTTCTCTCGCCATCGCTCGATGTTCCTTCGCACCGTCCCCAACTGCTCCGTCTGACACTCGCATATCTTTTCCACCAACACTGAAATCTCAATCGCAAATCTCTGTCGGTATAAACTCGCAATTTTTTCATTCTCGTGCATAACCAACGAGCTAATCACGTACATCATAGATGGCCTGTATTTCGGTTTCATCGTTTGCGAGTATTTTGAAACGATGTTGACGATTGATTTGTATCTCTTCGAAGCGTCGTTGATTGCTAAATCCGTCAACGAATCCAATTGGTCTTTAGACCCGGACTTTAAGGTTTTAATTTGGTGTATGAAGTTGCGTTCCCAGTGCCTTTGCATATCATCACCTGGCGCAGAGGATGATGGTGCCAGATCGTGGTGTCGTCGCTCGGTCATTTTATGCGTTTGTGTGTGTATGTGTAGAGTGTAGTATCAGGTTAATCAGTGACTTTTTCGCGTAAATCAAGTGACGAAAAGGATGAATTCGGGGAAAAACAACTGCACAAATTTAACCGCTTTTGTCGTGATAAAACACTACTCCACGCTTTAATTACCGTTTTATCTCCTCTCTAGATGATGAAGCGAGCAAGAAAAACGACTCGACCGTGGCGGTGGTCGTCTTATGAAATCTCCTCCTTCTAAAAGTGATGACGACGGCGATGATGTTTGAAGGAGCAAAAACAAGAATAACGAACAGCTACTCCGGATGGCAACCAGAACCGGACCGGGATTTCGTCAAAGAAGTTACGCTGAAAGAGTGCGAAGAGAATCCAAATTCGTTTCGAGAGGAAATTATCAACACGCGAACGCCGTGTAAACTCATCGGAGGGTTTAAGGAGACAGAATTTGAGTGCCTCTCGCGGTGGTCGAACGCGTATTTGCGAGAGAAGTGCCGAGAGGAAACGGAGACGGTAATTGTTGAGGTTAAAGAAGATGACGACGAAGAAAAAGAAGAAGACAAAGAAGAAGGGGAGGAAAGAAGAAGCGAATTCGGGAAAGGCACTCGAGAGCGAATGCAATTCGCGGATTTCATGACTGCGTTTGAACGAGGCGACCACTCGAAATATCTCTCCGCCAGCAACGGCGAACGGTTCGATAAGTGCGATGGACGACCGGAGATATTATCCGTACCTTTAAAGAGTTTAGTAAACCCGTTTATGCTCTTTGGGAATGAATTGAGAAGGAAGCAATGGAGCAACGAAAAGCGCGAGCGGGATTTGACCGCGTTGGACGGGGAAGGTAAAGTGCCGCTGCGACCGAAACTCATGGGCTGGTCGGCAGTTTCAACTGTGAATATGTGGATGGGAAGAGGCACGAGAGGAGAAACGAGCAGTGGTTTACATCACGATTTCCACGATAACTTGTACGTCCTCGCGAGAGGGTTTAAGCGGTTCGAGTTGTACGCGCCGAGCGAGTGCGAGAAGATGTATTTGAAAGGACGAGCGACTCGCGTGTGCGAGAACGGGATGATTTGTTACGATGACGAGACGCCGAGTTACGGGAAGGATTTTGATGCGGCAAAAGAGAGAGTGGAGAGAGAGCAAAAAAGGTTGGAGAAGCAGTGGGCGATAGAGAGAGGTGAAGTGGAAAAGGAGAAAGAGAAGAAGGAGGACGACGACGAAGATTTCGAGTTTGACGAAGACACGTTCGTGGACGATTACGTAGACTCGGATGAAGGAGAAGAAGAAGAAGAAGAAGAAGAAGAAGAAGAGAAGGATAAAACCGCGAACAACAAGCGCCAAAAAACATATAAAAGAGGAAAGAAAAGAGCGTCAAAACCTCTCCCGAAAAGTTTTAGCGCGGTGGATAAATCAAACCTCGATCGGTTTCCAAAGTTCAAGCAGGCGAAAAAGTTGACGTGCGAACTCAAAGCTGGGGAGATGTTGTACTTACCCGCCGGATGGTTCCACGAAGTGTTTTCCTCCGAAAAGAACGTGTTTCAAACCAAAGAAGGGTACGAAGGCCACATGGCTTTGAATTACTGGTTTCAACCGCACAGCAAAGAAGGCGTGGAAGTTGAAGGCCCGCATGGAGTCTCGTTAGAGACGCCGCCGAGTCGAAGAATGATTTGGGAACGCGACTTTGAGATTTGGCTGAATAGACAGAAATGGTATGAACCTCCGGAGATGGAAAAGTACGATTACGACATTCCGTCCGATACCGATAGCGACCCGATGGAACAGGAAAGAAGTAGAAAATTGAAAGAATGGATGGCAAAAAACGAGGAACAGGTGAAGAAGGAGAAGAATAGGTAGAGAGAACAATACTATAGCAAAAATACATGATGTAAAAATATTAGATTCAAGACGCTTCCGTCGCCGGAGGCACCAAATACTCTAAATTCCTATCGATGTCGTAATGGTACTTCATTTGCCTCTCGTCGTAACGAAACTCCTTCTGCGCGTCCGAGGTCAAACAATCTCGAACTTTAATCCATAATTCCGCGCTTTTACTCTTATCCAAACTCCCAGAACCTTCGCTATTCTTTCTATAATACTCCGCCGCTTCCTCGAACGCCTCTTTGCTCTCGCGTTCCATCTCGCTTGTTAAGCTCGGCACCTCGTGCGCCGGCAAAGGCGTTTCCGGTCCTTTCACGTTGTGAAAAATCACCACCGCTCTTAAACTTATCCAAGGTCCGTATTTTCTGTTCACGGACATGTGCGTTGCCTCGTGTAAAATCGCCATCCCGCTAATCTTCGCCATTTTTTGTATCGCCAACGAACTGTCCGTCTGATATCTCGCGGTTACAAAATCAGCGATACAAATCGAGTCGATTTTTTTCTTCACGTAGAAATCCAGCGGATTCTTCTCCTCTTTCGGCATCAAACCGTCTTCTTTACCGACGTTCGCTTTGTAATATTCTTCGAATATCGGCCACAATCGTTTGGTGTTGCCGATGACGACGCACAAACAATCTTCCGGGGCGTCCGTGATTTTAATATTGGAATTTTTAGCATCATCGTTAGTATCAAAAAGCGCGTTGTACTGGTCCAATCGAAACGGAGCGACGAGATCGAACCCGTCGTTTTTTAGCGCCAATTTCACGTTTTCACACACGTCGTGCCATTTCACCATATCTTTCTATCGCTGTTTTGTCAACTACCGAGCGGCGCGCGTGTGTGTTTTGAATAATAATAATATACAAGTAAAATGAAGTAAATTTGTTTATTGCCACACACTGAGTACTAAAAAAAAATCTCCTTCTTTCCTCCTTCACTACTGCATGTCGTCCATGGCCAAATCGTCGAAAGAAGACGCGTAGCCCCTGGAAGAGTAGTTCAACGGCGGCGTCGGCGTCATTTGAGACGAACGCATTCTCACTCCGACGTGTTCTTGTTCGTCTTCGTCTTCGTAAAAGCTTTGGTCTCTTTTGATTTTACTCGCGCACGAAAAGAACAAGATCCGTTTCAGTTTCTTGTTGTAAAAGAAATAGTTGAAATTCCACAAACTCCCGTCGCCATCGAACGGGTCGCCGTCGTTTATGGCCGCGTAAGAATACACGTCCACGTCTTGTAACTCAATCGCGCTGTTTATGCACCTCCACAGTTCATCCGAAAACGGTAAACTGCCTCCGCTGCCGCTCGCGCCGTATAACCGAGTTTGATCGTACACTTTACCCACGTCGTACAACATCTGATCGATTTCTTCTTTACACTCCGGAACGCCAACTTCTTTGCTAAAGTTATTCGGTCGCAAATTCGAGAAATCGTGATCTGGATACGCTTGATTTAACGTCAAGATTAAATAAATCAGCGTCTTTCTCGAGTGCGAATCCGTCAAAGGTCCAACCGGCGACGTCGAGTACAAGTTCGGCGACGAGCTGAGCTCTTCCACCACGTCGGTTTCAATCGCGCCAAAGTTTTTCTTATCTTGACCCGCGAGTTTGCCTGTTTTATAGTAGTATTTAGAGAAGGAGGAGAGTAAGCAGCGGTAAGTATGATGATGGAGAGTGGTGAGTAAAAAATGTGCCCCGCGCATCTCTCATCTCAAGAGTGCCCATGTCCTTTCCAAAGTGGAAGCTGAAAAAAGGAATAAAAAATGACGAACCAACCACCAACCGCGGAAAGGTTGCGAACGCAAAGCGGACAATAAACGTACAAGAATAATTCTCCAACTGCCCGGTGACTTCGTGGTCGCCTAAGTTCACGTGGGATAAGAAGTTGTTCAGTTGCGCCAGCTCTCGGTCTTCCAAGAATTT
>Ga0114997_10004563_pt1 | contig 10699 bp, 4 predicted proteins | sample ArcticOcean_MG_C_2_FD_87045 | JGI IMG/M metagenome (GOLD analysis project Ga0114997, IMG submission 87045) | Marine microbial communities from western Arctic Ocean - ArcticOcean_MG_CB4_136 | ecosystem: Environmental > Aquatic > Marine > Oceanic | place: Arctic Ocean: Canada Basin | collected... | reverse complement strand
GTGAAGTGCGACGATATTTGTTTCACTCACATTTTACCGAGATTGAATCAAACGGATCTCAAATTCTTGTATGGAGTGAATACGGAGACGAGAAAGTTGATTAAGAGATCATCTCGCAAGGGGGGGTTGAAAGAGACGTTTAAAGTTGAAGAGAAGTCATCGGTTTCGACTTTGGAAGTTGCATGGGAGAATAAATCGTTGTGGCCGAGTGACTGGGAAGATGAAACATATTTCTGCTGGAAAGTTGCTGAAACGAATAAACTCGAGTTGCTCAAGTGGGCGCGAGAGGAGAAAGAGTGTGAGTGGGATTCAAGGACGATTAGTAGGGCCGCAAGACAAGGTAATCTGGAAATGGTAAAGTATTGCGTTGCAAATAAGTGTCCTATCGATGAGTGGGCGTGTACACGTGCTGCCAGAAACGGTCATCTCGAGGTACTCAAATACTTACGCGAAGAAGTCAAAGCGCCTTGCGATTCGGTAACTGCCGCTTGGGCGGCTTTAAAAGGTCATCTTCACATACTCGAACATCTTGTTGAGCGTAAGTATGATAAATATAGCGGAATTGCGTGTACGTTTGCAGCCGAGAACGGCCACTTAGACTGTTTGAAGTACTTACACGAAACAGCCAAAGCGCCGTGGGACGATTGGAGCGTATACCACGCACACAAGAACAACCACACCGAGTGTGTACAATACCTCCTCGACAACAACTGTCCATTGCCTTATAGGTGGTCTTACAAAGATGGAAAACTATACACATCGCGCTAAAAATCCTTGAAAGAGAAAAAAGAGAAAAACACATTCATCATTCTTTCTCTTTCCTTCTACTTCTTACCCGAGAAGGTCTTTTGAAATTGCTCGACGTCAAATTCTTCGTCGTATTGACTTTGCGCCCAGAGTTCGTCTAATCCGTTCAAGATTTGCTTCATCGGCGCCGATTGTTGTTGTTGTTGTTCTCGTTCGCCTCCTCCTTCTCCTTTACCTTGTTGTTCTTTCTTTTCCGCTTCGAGTTTCGCTTTTTTGCCTTTCTCCGCGGTGAACAACTCGAGCATGGCGCCGGTGTCCATGCTTTTCATGCTCGCGTTGTCGGCGTTGACGACGGCGTTGGCGACGTCGAGTTTGAAGCGTTGTAAACTCATCACTTTTTCTTCAATCGTGCCTCTCGTTAAGATGCGGTAGACGTTGACGGTTTTCTTTTGACCCAAGCGGTGCGCGCGATCCATCGCTTGCAGATCTTTTTGCGGGTTCCAGTCGTGTTCGAGAAAGACGACGGTATCCGCGGTGGTGAGATTTAAGCCTAAACCTCCCACGTGGGTGGTTAAGAGTAACACGTCGATGGTTGGATCGGCGTTGAATTTTCGGGCGACGTTGAAGCGTTCGTGCGCGGGAACGGAACCGTCCAATCGAAGCCACGAGACGTCCTTCATGTGCGATTGAAAGAGTTCGTCTTCGACCAAATCGAGAAGGGATTTCAATTGCGCAAACACGAGGACCCGGTGATTACCTTTATTCGCAGCGGCATCATCCGCTGCTCCTCCTCCTCCTCCTCCTCCTTCCTCGTCGTCGTTAAACGCGTCGCGGCCAATGCCGCAATCCAACAGAATTTGCTTCAACGCTTCAAACTTGGGACTCCAGTTCATGTCCTCGTCACTTCCATCCGCGATGCGTTTGGCGACGGACTTTGCGCTCGATTTCTCGTTCAAAGATCCGTCGACTAATCTAGGATGCGAACACAACTTTCGCAAATATTGCAACGCTTGGAATACGTGCACGCTGCCGCCATTTCCACCACTCTCCGCTCCGCCGCCTCCAGAACTCAACGCTTTACTGACGTCCTCCTTCGCCCCGCTCGTTTCAAATGTATCGTACAAACGTCTTTGCGCGGCGGTTAAATCCACGAACACGTCTTGGATAATCTTCGGCGGTAAATCTTTCAGAACTTGATCTTTCGTTCGTCTCAGCATGAACGGCATGACTTGTTTGTGTAATCTCCCGACGGTTAACGCGCCTTGTTCGGTTAAGCCACCGCCTTTCTTCGCCGCTTTCGATCTCGCCGCGGCGATGCCGTAGTTTTCTTTAAACTCTCTTTCCGTGCCTAAGAAACCGGGCATGAGGAAATCGAAGAGTGACCACAATTCGACGACATCGTTTTGAATCGGCGTCCCGGAGAGTAAAAGTCTGTGTTCCGCTTTGACTTGTTTCACCGCGACACACACTCTCGATTTCGGGTTCCTTATCGCGTGCCCTTCGTCGAGGACGCAATAGCACCAATCGACCATATGAAAGAATTTTTCCGCGTCGGCGCGAACGCTGTCGTAAGAGGCGACGACGACGTCGAATTTTGTCCTCGCGTCGTTCTGTAACGCCTGTCTTTCCATGGGCGACCCTTGGTACTCGCACACGGAGAGTAAGTTCGGGTCTTCGGTGTACATGCTGATCTCGTGCGCCCAGTGGCCAACGAGCGTCGGCGGACAGATGATTAAATGTGGCATACTCGGTAACCCTTTCGCTCGGCGTTCGCACGTACTCGAGGCTAAAATGCACGTCGATTGTAACGTTTTACCCAATCCCATGTCGTCGCATAAAGCGCCGTGGAGCTTAAATCTTCGCAAAAATGCGAGCCAATTCACGCCGTCTCTTTGATACGGACGCAATTGGTACTTGCACTTGAACGGTAACTCGAAGTTTGCGATTTTCGTGTTGTCGAGTAACGCTTCCAAGAACGCGCCGTCGTCTAAACTTCTTTTCTTTTGCTCTTTTGAGAGCTTCTCCGGCGGCGAGGACCCACGCGCGAGTGGTAAAAGAGGCACTAACGCCGCGAACGCTTTGGTCGCCGCCGTTCTAACTTCAACGTTCGAATCGGACATTCGAGACATGAGCGGTACCAGAAGTAACACGCAGTACGGCGCGATGACTGCGTCTGGAACAGATTCAGTCACGGATAAAGCCACAAACGCGGCGCCTAATCGAGCCGTCGGCGAGGCGTGTTGCTCTAAATCGCCACCTTCTAACGCCGGCGCTAACAAAGCTAAAATTTCCGGTAAAGTATCGTCCGGGTGCGCAGTCGTCATGGCGGCGAGCGCGTTCGAGGCAGTCGTCTTGACGCTGTGACATTTCAACGACGACGCGGCCGCGAAGATTTTCGGCATCAACGGGCGCAAATGCGCATCAAACGCGAGTTGCGTGCACGTTTCAGCAACGACAGATACGCAGCGACAGCTGTTGGATATCGTTTGTCGAACAGACGCTTCGAGATTTTGTTTTTTTTCTTCGTTTTTGCCGCCGACGGCGACTAAATCCAACGAATCGTTGATGGGCGTCATCAACGCCGGTAACTTGGTAAAAACCTCGTCGCCAAACTCTCGGCAAAATTCGCGAAGCGCTTTAGCGCCGCCTCTCGCGGCAATCGCGGTTTCCGGTATTTCTGCGTTGACGTTCACATCTGCCGCGGCAGCCGTGGCATTTTCGTCCAATTTTTTACCGCTCGAAGTTTTCGTCGTTTTAGTCGTCGTCTGAACGACGACACCTTCCGTCGTCGCGGATGTCTTCTTCATCTCTAAACCAGATTCCGTCGCCGGCGGCGTCGTTTCCGGACACGAACACGCCATTAGAAAAATGTTGGAACATATTTTCCCGCTCGGTGATGTCTCTCTTGACATGGCTCTTTTCACTAACTTTGCAATCGCTTTCGCGGCTTCCGATTGTAACGCCTCGTCTCTTTCGCGTCGAGTCGATGCCATCAACGGCTGGATGATCGGGTTGAGTTTCTGCGGGAGCCGTTGAAACGAAACCGCGAGAGCGGCGGCGGCGGCGAGCACGGATTGGTGCAGTTTCATTTCCGTCTCGCGGAGGCGCGAGGCAGAGACGTCTAGCGCAGATCGAGCGCGTTCAACGTTCGCGTTTGTCGTCTGTAAATGTCGTTCGGAAAGTAGTAAGATGACGGTAAGTTTGAGCATTCGAGGACGCGATATTAGAACTGCGTCGCAGTACTAAAAATAAAAATGTTTGTTGAGATTACTTCTCGCCAGGCACAGAGCTCGCCCGGAGAAACCTGTTTCTCGAACAATCGATGATTAATATTCGGACCGTGCAAAAGACGCGAGCGTTTACATTTCGAGCGTATAGTTGTTTGTTGTAAAAAACTACTATACGCGCTCAATCCGCTCGCCGTCTGTTACGCCGAGGTTTTGAAGCTCAGCCAATCCGGAAGAAGGGTTAAAAAAACAAAATAAAAAGACGACGACGAAGAAGAAGAACAAGGAAAAGAAGAACAAGACATACCTTTGGAACGGTTTCCATGACTTGCACGGCGTTTGCCGCGCCGAACCCGTCGGCGTCTGGCGATGGAATCTCGCCTTCAATCGCTACGTTCGATTGCAAACACACGCGCAACAAGGATTTCGTTTCGTTCTTGACGTACGTTTGCAACGCTTTCGCCTCGTCGTAAGGGAATGGACTCGGTGCGGACGGATACGCTGGATTGGCACACGCGAGTACCTCGAAAACGCGCGTTTCGTAAAGCGGTTTGAATTTCTTTTCGATAAACGCGAAACTTGTATTTTGTATCGACGACGCCTTGGCGGCGGTTTCGAGAAAGTTTGCGCAAACGTGAAACGCGGCGCCGCGAGCGGCGGCGGTGCCATGCTTCGATAACGCCATCACTTTTGTGTTCATGAATAAGGTCAACGTTTCTTCTTCTTCCGCGTATTCTGAGGATAATGACGATGTTGGAAGCAAAGACACCAACGCTTTCGCCACGCACTCGATGCCTACTAATCGCGTCTTGGTGCGACAGAGCCATTCGGCGGCGACGTTTCGCGCCTCTCCTGTCATTTTCGCCGGTTTCTTCACTAATATGTAGTGCGCGTCGCACGTTCGGTTCACTTGGACGCTCAAGACTTTCAAAAATGCATCGGATTTCACTTTGAAAATTTCCGCCACTTTGAGGCGAATAATTCTTCTTCGCGTATTTTTTACCGCCTCGAGCGCCACATTTTTGCTATCGCTACTACTACTACTACCGCAAAATTCGAGAACCAATAAAAACGCCTTCTTTGCGGCTAAAGACGCCTTATCGTCTTCGTCTAAAGCGCATCCTTGCAAAGCTAAAGTCATGTAATCCGCCAAGTGCATATCAACGAACATCTCGTTTTCCAAGAGCGTTCCGCTCAACTCGGAGACCGTTTGCCACGTCGCTTCGCGAACGCTCGCAATTGGGTGTGCGGCGAACGGCCACAAACGAGGCGCGACTTTGGCGACGTTGAACATGTCTCTCGTTTCTTTCTTCTCGCAGAGCTTCGCGAGTAAGCTCATTATTGGTCTCGCGCTCGGAGATAAGTCGTCTAATTCTAACAGAGCGTTCCAAAGCGTCTCTAAAAACACCTTGAACAAATTGCCGTCGTCGTCTGATTCATCATCATCTTTTTTCTTTCTCAAAAGCTGAGGATTCAAGGACTCTCTCGCTGGCAAAGCTGCTTCCGCCGCCGCCGCTCTCACGTCGTCGTCGTCGTCTTTCAAAGCGAGGATTAATCTCGGAAGCGCCGAGGGAAGTAACTTTTGCGCCAACATGTCCATCTTGACTTGTTCGCCTTGCGGAATAGACGCGAAAACGTATTTTAAACCAATCAATCCCGAGTGTCTAACCTCCCACGCTTTTTCGTGTTTCAATAAAGTCAACGTCGCTTCACCGATATCGAAAACTTTTCGCGTCGGTAAGTCGCGCAAAGACGCGCCTAAAGCTTGCGCCGCGGTTTCGCGAACCGGCGCGACGACGCCGTCGCCGACGAAATCGCCAAATCTATCCAGCGCTAAGACACACAACAGACGCACCGATATGTCTTCCAACCACGAAAAGTTTGCGCGCATCTGCGCTTCGGCCGTTCCTGGCTGTACTTTTATTAAATTAGCACTAGTTGTCGTCGTATCGAACGTTTCGATGAAAATGTTCGCGCATTCCGCTTGGTACCGCAAAATCTCTCTCAACGCAACCGCGGCACCGTGTCTGTCCTCCCAGCGGCTACTAAATAAGGAGAACGCTAAGAATTCGCACGTTCTCGTAAACGGCCACGACCCAGCTTCGATTTCTTGCGCCTCTTCCTCGTCCTCTTCTTGTCTTTGTTTCTCTTCCATCTCTTCGTGTTTTCTCTGTTGTTCGTTGACATCCGCGCTCGTCGCACCACCACTCGTCGCTGATTTCTTTTTCTTGTCCTCCTCGCCGCCGTCGTCCTTAAAGTCATCACTTTGATGATGTTTCACGACCGTCTTCCCCGCCGTGCGCAACCGCTTATTCTTGCGTTTTAATTTGTTCACCTCTCTCGCGGACATGCCTTGCGCTCGCAACTTCTCCTCGTCAAAATCATCTTCCGGTAGGTTGCCGTTGTTTCCTTCTAAAGAATCTACCAACCGCGCCGCCGCGCCTTCTTCTTTCTTCACTTCAAAAGATTCCTCCGATTTGTCTCCATCCGCGCCTTTCTTCCTCTTCTTAGAAGCCGCTTTCTTCTTTTTCTTATTGAGACTCTCGTCATCGTCGTCGTCTCCGACTAAATCCCTCTCCGTGACCATTTCCCCGATCGCTTTACTATCCAACCCGAACGCGGCTGCTTCTCGCCCGAGCTCCATCCCGAGCGTTTTTTTCAAATTCATCTTCGCCCGTTCCAAGCGTTCCGTCTTCGTCCCCGGCCCTCTCTCGGCGTTGGACCACTCGTCGCCGGTCGAGGAGAGTAAGACGATCCCTTTGTTCAGAACAGATTCTATGTCAAAGTTTTCAAGTTTCAGATCTAGAATTTGTTTGTTATCCTCCTCTTCATCTTTAACTTCTTCTCCCAAAAGAGATGTTGCGTGTCCCTTCGCGTTCGCACGTTCGCCGGCGACCCTTTCGAGGACCAATTCGAAGGCAATTCCTTCCATCTTGCACACGTCTCTCACGCTCGCGCAGAACACGTTCGGGATGAAATTTCCGCTTTGTTCATCGTCGGGATATAAAGTTGATCCTTTCCTTCTTAAATTCTTCGCGATTGCCCCCATCGCTTTCCCCGCGGCGACTCTCGTCTCCCATTGATTCGCGCGCGAACATTCGCGAACTTTCCGCAGAACCGTCGGGAGCATTCCTGCGTTTACGTTTACGATATCCGGGTTTCCTTCGCCATTATTCGATGAGGACGAATTTATACACGACTGTAAAACGAGCTCGCCAATTTGTTCTGCCGCTTGTGCGCGCGATAAAGGAGTGGACCCGGAATCGAGGAGCTTTAATAAACGGTCCAAGCGCGAGGACGATGCTTTCTTGTTCGTGTCTGTCATGGCAAAAATGTGAAGAAATTGGTATAAAAACGCATATTATATCGTACGCATTCAAATGAACATTTGAGCACGTAAATATCGTACGTCTTAAAAGGTACGTTACGACAGAATGAGTCTCTGTTGCGATGAATTTTGATTCAATTCCATCAACGAGTTGACATTGAAGGTCTCGAGATGTTTGCGGTTTTGCGCTTTTACGCATATGAAACGATATCGATGAGCTTTAGTAGTAGTCGTGCGTTTTATATACTTCTAGAAGACTGCAACAACAAAATGGAATGAAATGAACGATGCTAATGTTGTTTGTCGCTCTCTCAATCGGTTCCTCAATCGTCTCGTCTTTCTCGTCTTTCTCTCTCTCTTAATATCTTTCTCGCCGCGAATGTTGAATGAATGAAAATTTCCTTTTCGCGTAAAGTTTTTATCTCTCTTTTCTTCTATTTTATTAATCGACCTCGTCGACGGTGGCGGGTCTGTGCGGCGCGGCGTCTTCTTCGGTGAAGCGGTTTTCGCTTTGTGGTTGTTCGCCGCCGAAGCCTCCTCCTGGGCCTCCTCCCGAAAAGTTCCCGAAACCGGGCGCGCCGCCGCCGCCGCCCGTGCTTCCGCCCATCTTGCCGACGATTTTTTGCAACAGAGGACCGACTTCCGGGTCGCTCATGGCGGCCATCAACGCGCCCGGGTTCGATTGCGCTTGTTGCAACACGCTCGTCACTTTTGGATTCATCATCGCTTCCATCATTTCCGGGTCGTTCATCATCCCTTCCATTCCGGGCGGGAAGCCTCCCGGGAAACCGCCGAAACCGCCTGGATTCCCTCCCGGAGTACCGCCATTACCGCCACCCATGTTCGCGTTCTTCATCGCCTCCTCCGCTTGCTTCCTTCTCTCTTCCATTTTCCTTTTCTCTTCTTGCTCTCTTTTCGCCTTCTCTTTGGATTTTGCCACTCTGATTTCGTGGAAAAACTTCTCCGCCTCTTTCTCCACCTTGGCGCTTTCCTCGTCGAAATCGATCGCCAACCCTTGACCAAGATTCTTACACGCCTCCTCGTACTCGCCTAAATACCTCTGCGCGGTCCCTAAAACCTTCATCGCCTTGGCGCTATCCGGATTGATCTTCAACGCCTGCTCGCAATCTTGTTTCGCCGCTTTATTCCTTTTCAGTTTTACGAAACACTCCGCGCGTTTCGAAAACGTCAACGCGGATGTCGGTTGTAAACGCAACGCCTTCGTGTACTCTTCCAAAGCTAAAAGGTACTCGCCATTCGAGAACGCCAGAGAGGCGTTCGATTTCGCTTCCATCATCTGTTATTAGATTAATAAAAGTGTGGTTTAAAAGAATGTATGTTAGTTATACTATCATCGTCCTTAGGGCGTTTCTCATATAAAGAAGAAGCAAAGAAGCATAAAAATATCTCATCAAATCGTACCGAATTCATGTCCGTTTCGCTCAACTCTTCTCCTTCCTTTACCATCTGAATCGTTAGTAAAGGAGGCACTGGTTCGAGTTCTGGTCCCGCGATATCTGGGTCCTCGATTTTGATGTCAACATCACCGTCCTCATCGTTTTTAGGAGTAGTATTCTGATTCGATTTTGGGGGAAACGAGGAGGCAAATTGCGTCTCCAAAACGCGTTTCAATTCGAGAAACTCCGCATCGTGGATGAGAGATGGGTTGGATTTTAAATCCGAAACTAACTCAGGGAGGTGTGGTTTGTACGACATTAGAGAGTAATATTCGTTTTTCTGTCGTCGCGTAAGTAAAAGAACAAGCTTTTGCGCGCGTGCTCAATAGTGTGTTGTATTCAAGAGGTGGTTTTGGGGGTGCCTTTTAGAACGTTTAGGGTGTTGGATGTACCTCTGTGTTTGCTCTCTATTAAAAATACACGACGGAAATGTTCTTCACATTTCAACGAGAGTCTCTCTCTCTCTCTGTCTCTCTCTGCTCTCGGCTGTGAGTAAAATAGTGTGAGTATGTGTTGTTATTGCTGGTAGCTTTATGAAATCACATCATAAAGGTTCCCACTCCGGGTATTCAGCCATGTGCGCCTTTTGCGCCTTCGTCATGGCGCCGCCGAACACTCTGTCGTTGTTGTTGTTGTACATGTTCCTCTTATTCTTCTCAAAACTCTTCTCGTCGTCTTTCGGCGCGATGATGATGTTCGTTTTTGAGGATAAAGTCTCGTCTAACTCGCGGAGTTGCCCGAGCTTTTCCTTCCTTTCTGCGTCGATGCGCTTTTTCTCGTACGTTTCTTTCGCTTTCTTCTTCGCTTTCTCCGCGGTGGACGGTAAATACGTCTTTTGTTTCGCTCTGGCGACGATGTCGACGATGTTGTTATTATTACTATTATTAGGGTGGTGGTGTTCTTCTTGTTTGCTATTATTATTGTTTTGATTCATCGCTTGTGCTGCGGAGACGAAGGTTTGGTTGATTGGGAACTTAGGAGTAGTCGTTATATTCGTCTTATTCTTCGGTATTGATGGCGGCGAGGCGAACCTTTGGTGTTTGCCCGAATTTTGCGCAACGACGATACCGGGACGATGATGAACCGCCGCCGCCGCTGGCGAATGTAAACCCTTTTTTGAACTCTCTCTCAAGTTCTCTCGCGCTTTCTGAATCATTTTCTGAAACTCGTTCGGTTGTTCTTTCGGTTGATGATGTTGTTGTTTTTGATGAACTTCGAACGACGGACCGCTAAAGCCGCTACTCCTTTCACCGCGCTCTTTCTTCGCCGCCGCCACCGAATCGACTCCTTTCTTCGAAGCCGAATTTGACGATACGATCCCGGAATACGCCGCTGGCTTCCTCGCCGAAGACCCGAACCCGACTTCTTGCGCTTTCTTCGCCGAAACTTCTATTTGCGCTTTCTTCTTCGCCACCGCGGCGGCGACGTTAAACGATGAAGCCGCAAAAGGCGGCGGTTTCTTCTTACTCCCGATTTTGTTGTTGTTTCCTTTACTAAAATTCTTATAACTTTTCATCGTCGTCGTCGTTTTCTTCCTCTTGTCGAAGTCCGTAAAGGTCGTCTTACTCGCGTCGAAGACCATCTCCTTTATCATTTGGCCTTTTGCGTTCCCGCCCGCGAAAACAACAACATTGGGAGGAGGATCTGATGGCCTCGCGACGTCGTCGACGCGTTGTTGTTCACGAATACTCATCGACTTTGTCTTCTTCTTCTGTTTCTTTAACGAGGACGAAGTATTCGCGACGAAAGGAAAAACAACCTCGTCCTTGTTACTCTCGTCGTCGCCGCGCGTAATCTCTTCAAACTTCCTCTTTTTCTTCTTCGTCGTCATCAAATCCTCTTCTTTTAATAAACTCTTTTGTTTCTCATTCGTCGTCGGTTTCAACGCATTCGGCGACGGTTTAAACGGGAACACGGAGATGAAATCATCGCATTCATTG
>Ga0114997_10004560_pt1 | contig 10701 bp, 6 predicted proteins | sample ArcticOcean_MG_C_2_FD_87045 | JGI IMG/M metagenome (GOLD analysis project Ga0114997, IMG submission 87045) | Marine microbial communities from western Arctic Ocean - ArcticOcean_MG_CB4_136 | ecosystem: Environmental > Aquatic > Marine > Oceanic | place: Arctic Ocean: Canada Basin | collected... | reverse complement strand
TTTATCGTCCTACAGGACTCACTTTTGACTCAAATAATAATTTGTATGTTACAGACCAATTTAATCATAAAATTAGAAAAATTACACCTACTGGGGTAGTAACTACTTTCGCGGGAAGCACTCAAGGACATCAAGATACTGCTTCCATTACTTGGACAGATATAACGAATAATACTATTTATAACGGCGCTACTTCAAGTCAGTTAAGTGTAGTTTCTCCTACACTGGATATCTCTGGTACAAACTATAGAGTGGTAGTTAAAAAAACTGGGTTAGTTTGTACAGAATTAATTACCATTCCTAGTCAATTAACTATTGATGCAGGGTCCTTTGTTGTTTCAACAACTACGCACTCAATTTCTGAAGGAGCTTCTACCACTACAACACTTCCAATTCTTTTAAATTCTAAACCAACTGGCAATGTTGTTTTTGATGTTACTAATCCTGATGTTTCTGAGCTAAATCTTTTGTCAACGCCAACAATTACTTTTACTCCAGAGAATTGGAACATACCACAGAACTTAATTTTCGAAGGAGTTATTGACGGAATAAGGGATGGGGATGTTTTGGTCCCTCTTCGATTTTCAGTAAATGATGGTTTAAGTGCTGATTGTTATGATGATGATGCAGATGCTATTATTAATATAACAGTTCAGGATATTAATTTAGAGGAGTGTACATCACGAAGTTTTTTAAGTTCAGATTTTATTTCCGTTTCCAATTCTAGTTATCAAAATTTAGGAATATTTAATATAACTGAAGCATTAGGTGGTAAGAACGGTTCTGTTTGGTTTCAAAATAAATTAGATTTAAGAGTAGAGTTTACCTTAAATGTTGATTTATATATGGGAAGTAAGGATGGGAATGGTGCAGATGGAATAGCTTTTGTTGTTCAAAATCTTGACCAAGGTCAGGGAACCTCTGGAGGGGGATTAGGCTACGGAAATAGTGATGGAGGAAGTTCTAGAATAACTCCTTCATATGCAATTGAATTTGATACTTATCAAAATGGGTGGGATCCTGGAAATGATCATATAGCTTTAGTCCAAGATGGATATGCTAGACATGACACAGCTCCAGTTGGCCAATGGAATCAAGCAACTGATTTAGTGCAAACAGACGATCTAGAAAATGGACAGTGGCATAATGTGATTATTAGTTGGAATCCTGAAACTAATGTTTTTGGTTATCTTTTTACACATTCAAATGGAACAAGCTATTCAAATTCTAAAGTAATTGATATTAGAGGAAGCGTTTTAAATTCTAATATTGCCTATTGGGGATTTACTGCTTCAACAGGTGGTTTTAATAACCTGCAGAGAGTTCGTTTTGATGATAACTCAATTTGTGTAACCGATGAAATATTAACACCAACAGGAACTGCTAGCCAGACTTTCTGTGGTGGAATAGCGCCAACCCTAGCTGATTTTGAAGTAACCACTAGTCTTGATGGAGGAGGATTGCCCTTTAATAAAATATGGTTCGGTTCTGCAACAGGCACCGATGTTTTAGCCCCTAACACGCCAATTGTCAATGGAACAACTTACTATGTGGAGGCTGCAAATCTTTCAGATCCTACAAATTTAAATTATAGACAGAGTAATTCAAGACTTGCTGTAGAAGCAATCCTTACTGTAGCGAATATATCAATAGCTTTTGCCCCCATAACTCCATCATCTTATATGGAGAATTCAACAACCAATACTTTTACAATAGTTTTAGATACTTCACCAGGAACTTCAAGTGTGGTTATCGATATTAGTTCATCTAATACTCAGACTATGGATGTTTCTCAGTCCAGGATTATTTTTACAGATGCAAATTGGAACGTTACCCAAACAATAAATATAATACCAGTAGATAATATTTTGGTAGACGGAACAAAACAGGCAACTCTTACTGTCGATGTCAATAATGATTTAAGCAACGACTGTTATGATATAATAGAGCCTTTAATACTACTTGTCACAATTCCTGACGATGAGGTTGCAGGCTATACGGTAAGTCCAGTTGATGGATCATTATTGGAGGCCTCTGCGCAAACGGTATCTTTTACTGTTGTATTAACAGCCAGGCCTGTGAGTGATGTAATTGTTAATACTGCTGTTCAGGATCTGACCGAGGTAATTTCCAGCTCTAGTCAATTGACCTTTACAGCGGATAACTGGAATATTCCCCAAACGATATTTTTAAGTGATGTAGATGAGTTTTTAGTAGATGGAGATCAAACAACACAGATAATAGCTTCAATAGACGCTTCCTCTGATATTGGATTTTCTGGCCTCGCTAATCAAGCTGTTTCGGTGGTGACAGAAGATAATGATATTTCAGGAATTATTTTAAGCTCTATTGATAACTTAACCAGTGAAAACGGTGATACTGGAGCATTTGGAATAAAATTATCATCCCAACCTTCATCTACCGTTACAATTGCAATTAGTTCTTCAAACATAGAAGAAGGTACCGTGCAGAGTTTTGTTCAATTTGATTCTTCAAACTGGGATACCGTTCAAGTTATTACGGTAACAGGTATTGATGACATCCCACCTATTTCAGATGGAGCCATTGAGTATAAAATAAATCTGGATTCACTAACAACTATAGATGCTGATTATAGCGGTTTGGATCTGACTTCGTATGAAGGAGTTTCTTTTATCAATCAAGACAATGATGCTCCTGGAATATTCATTAAAGTAGTAAACAATGATTCCTCTACCGATGAGTTTGGATCAAAAGTTAGAATACAATTTGAATTATTAGCCCAGCCAACCATTGGAAATGATGTGACAATTCCTTTATCGATAATTGGAGCTATCGATGAAGTTATTTTTTTAGAGACGAGTATTACTATTAAAAACGAAGATTGGAATAATGGATCTATTAACGAAATTGTAATTACTGGGGTTGATGATAAAATAATTGATGGAGATCAGAAGATAACTTTAGTAACAGGAGATCCAATTTCGGGAGACATTCTTTATAACGCTATGACTGCATCGAGTGTTGCGGATGTTGATATAGTTAATCAGGATAATGACAAGGCTGGGATTAAACTCTCCATTCCATCAAACGTTTCTGAGGATTTAACTAGTACTAAAATTGAAGTTTCTCTTGATACAGAAATTTTATCAGATGTTATTATTAATATAACTGTTATCGATAATTCAGAACTTTCATTAAATATTTCAAAATCAACTTTCACCTCTTCCAATTCAAGTTTACCACAAACGATTATTGTAACAGGGGTTGATGACACTATTCTTGATGGTTCAATTGCTTCTGCAGTTATATTTACAGTAGATCCTATTTTTTCAGAAAATGCTTATGCCATTTTAGACCCTATTGAGGTTTTAATAATTAACGAGGATAATGAAAAAGATGAAGATTCAGATACAATAGAAGATAAAATAGATAATTGCATTTCAATTAGCAATATAGATCAAAAAGACACTGATAGTGATGGAATTGGAGATATGTGTGATAATGACATTGATGGTGATGGAGTTTTAAATACAGTTGAACTTTCTGACAAGACAGATCAGCTTAATCCATGTTCTTTTATGGCAATAAGCATAACGCTTCCGGTTAGTATTGAAATAGACTGTGATTTGGATGGAATACCTAACTCAATAGATCTTGATGACGACAATGATGGTATTCTTGATATTGAAGAAGGAGATGACGACCTTGATAATGATGGTATTCCAAATTATTTAGATTTAGAGAGTGATAATGATAATTGTTTTGATGTATTAGAGGCAGGTAATTTAGATCTTAATGGTGACGGAATGTTAGGAGACGGTATAGCGGTTGTTGATTCAAAAGGGTTAGTGCTAAACTATAATGGATATAATCTTCCATTAGATTTAGATTATAATGGAACTAAAGATTACAAAGAAAAGGGAAGTAGTATTGAAATTATAGCTCAGCCAATATCTAAAGTGGAAATTATTCAAGGTAAAATAATCTCCCTTCTTGTTAAGGCAGTATCTGCTGGATCTAAGGAATACCAATGGCAAGTGAATACTCAAGGGACATCCCAATTAACATCTAAAAAGGCTTCTTGGATAGATATAAGTGATGATATTAGATATAAAGGCACTCAAACCGAGACATTATATATATCAAATTCGACAGGCGATATGGCAGGATGGCGCTTTAGAGTTGTGGTCAGCAATAAATGTTATGTCTGTTCAGGTGATGTAATTTCAGATGAATCTGAATTAATTTTAAGTTTAGTATTTATTCCTAATGCTTTTTCTCCTGATGGAGATGGAGTTAATGACACATGGGAGATAGATGGTTTTAATAGGTATCCATCAAATAAAATCATCATATATAACCGATGGGAAGAAAAAGTTTATGAGACAAATAATTATCAAAATGATTGGAATGGTATAAGTAACATATCGGCAAATACAGGAAGATTACCTGAGGGTACATATTTTTACTATATTGATTTAGGAGAAGATATAGCTCCTTTAAAAGGATATGTATATATAAAAAGAAGGATTAGATAAATGAGAAAGATAAAGCTACATAATGTATTGTATTTTATGTTACTAAGTCTAATAGTAACTCCTTTTTATGCCCAGCAACAACCAGCATTTAATCATTATATGTTTAATCATCAATCAGTAAATCCAGCATATGTTGGATCAAAAACATACACGAGTTTAACTACGGTTTATAGGTCACAATGGGCTGGTTTTGAAGGCGCTCCAATAACGCAAACAATATCTTTAAATAAACCAATAAGTTCTAAAAATCTAGGCATTGGTTTTAGCGTTATAAACGATAAAATTGGACCGATAAAAAGCACGGCTGTTGACATTGATATAGCCTACCATTTAAAATTAAATAGAAATGAGAACTTTCTTTCTTTAGGATTAAAATTCGGAGGGTTTAATTACAATCTTAATGAAGATTTAATTCAAACAAATGATCCATTTGATCAGACTTTTTTATCAGAAGATCAAAAGAATTTTTATCCAAATATTGGATTTGGCTTATATTATTATTCACAGAAAATATATGCTGGTATTGCTATTCCAAGAATTATAGAAAATGCAGAGATTGACTCTAAAAAGCATTTTTACTTTATTTCAGGAGGATTAATAACTGCTTCTGCTCAGTGGATGATTAAGCCTAGTTTGCTTATAAAACAGAGTCAAGGGAGTTCTTTAGTGTATGATTTAAGTTCTTTATTGATTTATAAAGAAACTTTTTGGATTGGAGCTCAAATGAGAAGCTCTATGAATAGTTTACTTCCTGAAGGACCAATGGCAGGAAGCTATAGTTTTTTGACGGGTTTTACAATAAACAATAATTTATCTTTAGGGTATTCATATGGTTTTTCCTCTTCAAGAAATAATACTTTAAATTTAAGTACTCATGAAATTATGTTGAGATATGATATTTTACAAAAAGTAATGGGTCTTTTAAGATCCCCTAGATTTTTTTAAATGAAAATATATATATTAATTATATCGTTTTTTTGGATCACATTTAATTATGGTCAAAATTTTGATCAATCATTAAATGATAGTGATAAAATAAATTTACTTTGGGGTGATTATTATTTTTCAAACAACGATTATTCTAGATCTATTAATTATTATACTCAAGTAAAATCTAATATCCCGATTGGAAGTCAAAGAAATTTAGCGAATGCATATGAGCAAATAAAAGATTTAAAATCATCTAAAGATTCATATGAAATTATTGCTAATTCAAATGAAGTAACGGTTTTCGATTATTACAAATTTGCAAATTTACTTTCTAATGATTATTTTATTGACCAGTCTGGATCCATAATTCGTTTAGCTGAAGAATATCGTCAAAAAGCATTTAAGTTGCCATTTAAGAAATATTCGCTCTTTGAAAACGATAGTTTAGTATTTAAAAAAAGATTTTCCAAATTAAATGATTCTTTAATTAATTTAAAAAGTAATAGTATTTACTCTGATTTTGGGGCTATTGTGATTTCGACAAAAGAGTACTCAGACGATAAAAGGACTTTACTTTTTACTAGTAAACAAGATAAAGGTTTAAAGGGAATACCAAAGAAAAAGAGAAATAGGATAGAATCTGATTTACCTATTTATAATTTATTTAATACTTCTTTTGACATTAATTATTTTAATACTGGCCAAGTTCAAACATATCCATCTCCAATCAATTCAATTTTTCAAGAAGGTCCTGGTTCATATAATTTACTTTCTGATAATTTATATTTCACTAGAAGTGCTTCGAGAATAGATGAAAATAATCAGGTGCAATTAAATTTATATAGTGTTCAGTTAAGTGCTTTTAAAACTACAAACCCCATATTATTATCTTTTAATCTTGAGGGCTATTCAACTATGCACCCATCAGTTTCTTTGGATAACACTAAAATATATTTTGCCAGTGATAGACCTGGAGGTTTTGGAGGAATGGATTTATATTATGTAACTATTTTAAAAGATGGTTTTTCAAAACCCATAAATCTCGGATCAGACATTAACACCAATAAAGATGAAGTTTTCCCTTTTATTTATAAAGGTAAATATCTTTTTTTCACGTCAGACGGAAGAGAAAGTATTGGAAAACTTGATATATATTTAGCTCAATTAATTATTGAAAACAGATGGAAAGTTTTTTTACTTGGGGATAAATACAATTCTAAGGAAGACGATTTTTCATTTTTCATGAGTGAGGAACAAAATTATGGCTTTATCTCATCAAACAGAAAAAATGGTATTGGTGAAGATGACATATATGCATTTAAATTTTCTCCTAAAATAGAAGGATTAGAAGATAATTATTATTTTTCACCTACAGATACTCTGATTGTAGCCTCTAATGGCGTAATGGTTAATGATCAAAAAAATATGCAGGAATATGACCCTATGCAATTATTGGTAAAAAAGAAAGTTAGTATTGTAGACTCAGTTAAAAACGGATCAATAAAGTTTAATGAAAATGGCACTTTTTTATATAAAGTAAAGGATGCTTTAGTGGTTAAAGATTCTTTTTCTTATGTATTAAATAGTGCCTACGGGAAATCTGAAGCTATAAATGTAAAATTAATTAGAATAGAAGATAAAGAAATTGAAACACCAGTCTCTAGTGAAGAAAAATATTTTTCATCCATTTTCTATAATTATGACAAATACAATATTTTAACTAAATATGAAAGTATAGTAGATGAAGTAATTATGGCCATGAATGAAAATCCTGAAATGACAGTTGAAATTAGTTCATATACCGACTGTAGGGGTACAAAAGAATATAACTTAAAACTTTCAAAACTTAGAAATAAAACCATTATTAAATATATTCAAAAACGAATCATAGGTTCAAGCAGGATATATGGAAAGGGATATGGTGAAATAATTAAATTAGAAAAATATAATTGTGAATGTTGTGGTATTTCTGAGGAAGAACATCTATTAAATCGAAGAACTGATTTTAAAATTATTTCTTTTTAATCATTATTTATAAAATCAATAGAAAGATCTTTTTCTTTATTGGCATTTAGGTTGCGATTTTTTTTTTGAAATTTGATAGGAAATAAAAGCAAATTTTTTGCTATCGGGAGACCATGAAGGTACATTAATTGAACCTTGTCCTCCAGTAAATTGGCAGAGAATTTTAGAGATTCCCGAGTCTAGGTTAATTAACTTTAACTTCACTAGTTTCATAGGGGGGTGATTTTCTTTTTGATCTTTATCATAAGAAATATAAACTAGATATTTTCCATCGAACCGCTTGCGTATGAATTATAGTAAATATATTTTCCATCGGGTGAATAATCGGGACCATCATCTAAGCCCTTATCATTTGTGATTTGGACTTCTTCTCCTCCTTCAAAAGGGACAGTATAAATATTGAAATCTGCATTTCTTTTTGCAACAAAAACTAAAGTTTTTTGATCGGGAGACCAGCTGTGCCAATAGGATGGAGCATTATTCGTTATAAGCCTTGGTTTTCCACCAATTCTTGGTAAAATGTATATTCTAGAGCTACCATTGAGATAATCCGAAGCCTTTAATCTTGGCTCATTATTGCTAATTACAATATACTTTCCATCTGGCGAAATGCCATGATCATTATTTAAATTCACTAAATCTCCAGAATTGATCATTTTTAACTTCTCATTTTCCAAATCCCACTCCACAAGCTTTCCATGACTATTGTATATTAAATAACTTCCATCGGGAGTCCAATTAGGAGCTTCAAAATGATCTTCATATTGAAAGACTAAACTTCTATTTTCAGTTGCAATATCGAATATTTCCATAGTAGAAATGATATTTTCCAATTGCTGAGCGTTTAGGTTTTGTAAAAAGAAAAATAATATAATTTTAAGCGGACAAAATGAATAATATATTTTTTCCATGACATATTTTTGAAAAAGTTAATCAAAAAAAGAAGTATAAAGAAGAATATCAAAAAAATAATAAAAAAACGAATCAAGTTTAGTTTTTAATTCGTTTTTATTTTAGTAGCGGGGTAGTGTTGCTCTCCGCCACAGGCGGATCACGAATACCATATGGGGGGAGCTTTACTACAAGAAGCCCATACTAGCTCTGCTCATATCGGTCTTTTTATTTCCCATCGCTTTCAGAAGTAAGCTTGAGGCCATAAATGAAAAAAGCCTTGCGCGGATGCGCAAGGCTTTCTCTAGTAGACAAGAGGTTTGAAATATCTAACTTCGATTTTTTGAAGGATATGGCGGAAGTGTTAGAATATCAATATATAATAATGAATTGTGACACTGACATGAAATTGAAACCAATCAAAAGGAAAATTAAGGGACAAAATTGATAAATTGTACCCTAATTTAAAAGTTGAGAATGAAATAAAATTAATTCATGAAAAATTCAGCAAAGACATTTTTTTGGTATATTTATTCTTACTGTTTTTATAATGACTGACAATAGTGTATTTGCTCAGTCGGATCCGGTGAAAGTGATTTTTGAATCGGATTAATGAATTTTATTTAAAATAATAATATGAAATTCAGATTTTATTCTTTTCTATTCCTACTTGTATCGATTTTCAGTTCGTGTACAAAAAAAAGGAAACAACCCAATATTATATTTTTTTTAGTTGACGATTTAGGATGGATGGATGTGGGTTGTTATGGTAGTTCATTCTACGAAACGCCAAATATTGATCGCCTGGCAGAAGAAGGTGTTCGCTTTACCAGTGCCTATGCAGCCTGTCATGTATGTTCACCAACCAGAGCCAGTATCATTACTGGGAAATATCCTGCTAGTATTAATTTAACCGATTGGCTTACTGGGAGAAGAGACTTTCCATTTCAGAAACTCCTTAACGTTAAAATAAATCAGCATTTACCCTACAATATTCCAACTCTTCCGGGAGTTTTGAAAGAAAATGGGTACCAAACAGCAATCTTTGGAAAATGGCATTTGGGTGAAGATTTGGCTTCAACCGTGCGCCAGGGTTTTGATTTTCATCTACCCGATTGGAATCGTGGTTGGCCCAATAATGGTTACTACTTTCCATATGATATGAAAGGATTAGAAGAAGGAAGCCCTGATGAATATTTGACAGACAGAATGTCGAAAGAAGCCATCAAATACATCGAGCAGAACAAAGACAAACCCTTCTTTTTATACCTCGCTCATTTTGCAGTTCACGACCCCATTGAAGGTCGGCCAGATTTGGTAGAAAAGTACCAGAAAAAATTGGCAGTAATGAATACTCCTGATGGTGATCCGTATATTCTGGAAGGAAAGCCTGGCACTTCAAATCCTGTTTCACGTAATGAGCAAAATCAGTTGTTAGATGATGAAGGATATAGGGGCTATAAAGTATTCCTGAACCAATCTGTTAAGATAAAGCAGCATCAGGACAATGTGCAGTTTGCAGCCATGGTGGAAAGCATGGACGAAAGTATGGGTCGTGTGCTGGATAAACTGGAAGAGCTGAACCTAGAGGATAACACTATTGTTATTTTTTATTCCGATAATGGAGGTATGTCGGCAGCCAACTTTTGGGATCCGGAAAGGGAAATTCCTGAAGAAGACCTGGATAAGGCTTTCTCAACTTCAAATTTACCCTTACGTGGTGCAAAAGGATGGTTGTACGAAGGGGGAATCAGGGTTCCGTTAATTATCAAATGGCCAGGCTACGGATTACAAAAAGCGATATGTGATGTTCCGGTTACCAGTCCCGATTTCTTTCCAACCATTCTGGATATGGTCGGAATCAATTCCCAAAATATTGCAAGTGACGGGTTGAGTATAGCCCCTCTTGTGAAAGGTGAGAAAGAACTTGATCGTGAAGCCATATACTGGCACTTTCCACACTACAGTAATCATGGTATGCAGAGTCCGGGAGGAGCTATTCGAGAAGGTGATTATAAACTATTAGATTATTTTGAAAACGGAACGGTTCAATTATTCAATCTTAAAAATGATATTAAAGAGCAATATGATTTATCTAAAATTGAGATTGAAAAAACAATGGAGTTAAAAGCTAAGTTAGACAAGTGGCGTGAAGATGTTGGTGCTCAGGGGATGAAAATGAATCCCGACTATGATATAGCTGCCGATTTATAATCAGCTACTCTAACCAACTGAGCTATAGGACCATTGTCAATGACATCAATGCTTTGAAGAGTATTAAAAAATCATTGTAGTGGTTATTTACATTGATTTACGTATAAATTTACGTATTTCT
>Ga0114997_10004559_pt1 | contig 10704 bp, 4 predicted proteins | sample ArcticOcean_MG_C_2_FD_87045 | JGI IMG/M metagenome (GOLD analysis project Ga0114997, IMG submission 87045) | Marine microbial communities from western Arctic Ocean - ArcticOcean_MG_CB4_136 | ecosystem: Environmental > Aquatic > Marine > Oceanic | place: Arctic Ocean: Canada Basin | collected... | reverse complement strand
CAGAAAAACTAAATATGTATAAACTAAACTATATCTTTATAACACATCCCTTTGATATCAACCCCCTAAAAACAAGCTCAAGCTAAGCCCCTTAGCACACTTCACCCCGATAAACAGGTTATGGCCCAACCTACCCTCCCACAGGGAAATACCCCAAACAACAATTCAAACAATTCAAACCCCCTGAACTTTAACAACACCCCCAGCACCACAGACAACTCAGTCTCGTCCTCAGGAACTGAGCTGGGAGAGCTTGTAATTCTACCACCCGGACTTGAAACACTTGGAACGATTATAATGCAGAAGCTAACATTTTCCACAAGCATCCTTCAACAAGCAGCCTTAGAGATAACACACACTCAAAAAGGTGACAACAATCCGGTCACTGGGCATCATAGAACCAGCATCAAAATGGTTGTCGAATGCAAGTGTGGCCTTGACCCATACACATTTGCTCAGCAACACCTCCAACACCTTCCAAGTCAAGATCTTCAGTCCGCTGTCAATCTCTTGCAAACTATCTTCGATTCTTTTCTTCCCACACCAGAAGAAATAGCACGTCAGGCTGCAATGAAGTACGATGAGGATCAGTCTGAGACTGAAAACTCGAGTGACAACCTATCACAATCCGGATCTGACACCACTCAACAGATGCCTACAACCAAGCAATTCATTGAAAAAGCTGCGGAGTTTTGTAGGAACGCAACCTTCCAAGACTTCATTACGCCAGAAGCGTATAGAGCATTCAGAAAGTACATTATGAGCCTAAACATTTCACCCCAAAGTGCTAACACTCATACAGACCACAACAACACCAACACACAACTCGAGAACGTCATCGTCGCAACACATGCTTTACACAAGTCTCAACAACGCGATGAAGCAAGCGTACGACGCACTGACACCAGTCGAGCGTTACACAAATTGCAAATACCAGCCCAACAACTTGCCAAAGGGCTCGATTCCAGGAAGCCCACAACGCCACAGCGTGCACAGGGCATTTCAAAAATCGTCCGCATTCTAACCGAAGCAATTGATACAATGGGCATGCAGCAGCAAAAACTCATTGGATTCACTCCTGACGAGAGCAATGCCGGAAATGGACAACTCTCGATCTTCACATCCTCAGCCAATTCTGAAAACATGAACAATCAGGCCTGGTGGCCTTCCTTTACAGAGGCGGTCGGCACCGTTTTAGAACCGTTGAACCAAAACCTGGACACGGAACAAATTCTGAGCATGGAGGACATCAGGCAAACAATCATAGCAACTGTCGAAGAAGCTATGGTCAGAGGAAGACTCAGCTCGGAACATCAGATCCTTTTCATTACGCACATTGAGAAAGCGTTCGAAGCCAAGGAAAGATACAAAGGAGACACACGTGATGTCGCTCTCAACAACCTCCTTCCAGACCTACTAATTTTTTTGAAGTCAGCACTGGCGATCGTCACCATTCAGTCAGACGACTTTCAACACAAACAAATCAGGACCTCCACAAAGGAAATATTCGGACAAATCACTGAAGCCTTACAAACATTTTCAGACTCACACTCTGCCATTCCAGAACTCCTAAAGTTAAACAACATACCCCCCACAATCACCAATACAAAAACCCTCCGCCAAATCACACACAAGCTCGCCCGCCTAGCGAAGGTTGATGACGCCGAACCCCAGAACTCAACAGACAAGAAGCAGAAACAGAAACAGAAACAGAAACAGAACAAGAAACAGAAGCCGGCAGTGAAACAAGAACAGTCGACAGCCTCTAAAACTGAAATCATCACAATTGCCGCTGCCTCTAACACTGCAACAACTCCAACGTACAATCGTGTGGAGTGCGCTTATTGCAAGGAGAACAAGTTTCGCCCCCACACCACAAGATACCCACACCTGAGATGCTTCCAGTACATGTTTCAAAACTCAAACGAGATCAACAACTGGAGCCAGAGGATTATAGATTCGTGCGTCGTTCACTTCTTGAAAGTCAACCCCTCCTGGAAGCAAACAAACTTCCCTCCCGAATTTCAAGCCAGTGCCGAGCGCATAATATCTGAAGCAGAGCCCGATCACATCCCAAAGGAACAGGCAAAAGAGCCAGCTTGGAAAACGGTGAGAGGGAAGGACAGTAAGAGTAAGGAGAGCAAACGTTCAACAAACGTAGCCGCCCTGACCTCAGACATCGACACTCCTAAGAACAAACAATCCGAAAACGCATTTGACATTTTCGCGGATTCCGACTCCTCTGACTCCGACTCCGACTGACGCCAGCGGACAAGGGGTCTTACGATAACCCCTCCAGTCCGCCCAAACAATAAAAAACGCACGCTCACGTGCACTAAAACAAATAAAAATGAAAATACTAATGAAAATACTAGATGTAACAACAACAACAACAACAACAATAACAACAACAACAACAACACCGACCGTCGCGACACCGTGGCGGTCCCCGGGGCACAACCCCCACCAACAATCAATAACAACAACAACGGCCACCTCGAACGAATCGCAGCGGCCCCCGGCGCACAGGCGTCAAAATCAATCAACCACCACTCGGAGAACAACCCTACGGGAGAGACCGATGCAGTACCAGTCGACGCACACGTCGACTCGGGAGCAGACGTACATGTGACCGGCAACAACGTCATGAGACGATGTCAATGCCAACATCCTAGCAATCTCCAATTTGCTTCCTTCACCGGAGACACTATGCACGGCGAAACCTGCGCAACTTGCTCATTCGTCTCGAGTACGACAGACAAGAAGAAAGTTTTGCACTCATTCGAAATGCACACAACCGAACAGTCTACAGACGAGTCACCAACTTACATTTCCGCAAATAAGCTCAGCAAGAACAGAAAAATTAATATTGAGGACGCCAAAATGACAGTCCACACCGTTCATGGAGAGCTTCTAACTGACGAGTTCGCACTCCCCCTCCAACAGGTGCAACCCACCATAGAGCGGAATCCAAACAGCCCCGACGTAGAAATCACTCCCGAGACGGCACTTCAATATCTGACCCCGCACCAAGCGAAACAGATTTTCAATGACAACACCAACACCACCACATCCACACCACCACCAGTCACAATAGCACCAATAACTGGGTTCACCACACCAGTAGAAATTCACGACTCGTACGCAATCGACAATCTTTCCAGAAACCAAACAAACCAAACCGGTCCTGGCTGGGACGACCTACAATTCGTCAAAGTGATGGGATTACAACCCCCGTACTCAAGGAAAAAAGATGGTCACACCATCAACGTGCCCGGCTACGCCAAGGTGGTCAACATCCTCTTGGAGCAAACCAATATAAAATTAAAGCACCTCGCTCTACGAATTAAAGCAACTAATCTCACGCAAGCCCAGCTCGACACACACAAGCTCGAAATGCAATTGGCGGAAGAAATCATTCTCACGTATGATGGACCCGCGTTCACCGAGAAAGGGAAACAAATACAAATAGAAATTGAGTCCAGGAAGCTTGAACAAGCTCGGAGCATCGTTCTTTCTCCAACTACACTAACTTCCAAATCCTCCACACCCTCCCACACCGCACCTGCTGCAGACGAAATCACTTCACAAGATGCAGCGACCAGAACGGCAAACGAGTCCGTTCGACTACAACTCGAAAAAGAAAACGAACAGCACAGATCGTCCTTCAACGACACCGACTTCACAAAAGGCAGCGTCTACTTCAAAATTAAAAATCACAAGGGACAACCAGTTCAACCTCCTACTCTCGTTACGGTAACGGACTACAGCAACATGGACAAGATCTCAGTCGTCAACGGCACAGCCGGAAAACACAGCACCGTCACTGTTGACCAACTCCGTCGACTGAGCGACTTAGCTAGCTCCGCTACGAAATCCGAAGCGGACAGAAAAGTTCTGAAAACAGCGATGACCAAATACGTTGAACAACTGCACGTTGCAAACACTACACTTACACTCTTTCACCACCAGACGGGAGGAATGGGATACGATATGATGAAATTGCACTTCCTGCAAAATCTCATACCCACCCTCAAATTCTTTCCTCCTCGTCAATTAGCGATAAACTGCGAATCCTGCCCTGCTGCGGCACAAAAGAAGCACACGTCTCACCATGGACACTCCGCTTCGAAAAAGACACTCGCAACGAAATCCACAATAGCAACAATCACAAACCCCAAACAATGCAACGAACCTTTATTCAGTCCATTACAACTGGAAAAGGCGAAACAGGACGACCACGAATGGTTCGATAACCACGAACACTTCGAGGATGTCCAAGGACTTCTTGAGAACAACGCAAGTGCGTACCAATCAGCCACTATAGCAGCCAACTCGGTATTCGAAAATCTTCCCAAACCAGACTCATCACCTACAACGACACCAACAACAACAACAACAACAAAAACTCTGACATGGGCGTCAGACACAAATTTCAACAGCAGCAAAAATAAACTTAAAACCACACCCTCGACCCTCCCAACACCCCCACCACCCCCTACCCCCGCCAGACGTGGATCAACACCACGAAAGGTACAAGGTAATCGCACGGCGCATGACAAAAGCGCCAGCACCCTCGAAATCCGAGCCACACCAGCTATGGACAACGAATCTCTACCGAACTTGGGAAAGACCTCAGCGTCACATGACATCTGGAACGCTGGTCAGAATCCAAAGAGCAACTCCGAAGACGAGGACAATAACAACGATGACGACAACGATTTTGTCATCAACGACGTGTCGCGAGACACAGTCATGTCCATCTTCGTCGGCAACAACCAGGACGTAGTCATCATTGACCATGCCCAGTTCACGTCCAAAAGAGTTACCTCCAACTCCGCCACAGCAGCCGCGAGGGCACTCCACACGTACCGACTCCTAATCAGGAGCCAGAACGGCACACTAACGGACGTTCGCACGGACTCTCAATCTGGTTTCGACACCATCTACTACGCATCCGCACAGGAGAAAGACATTCGAGTCACTTTCTCTGCGCGCGACGCCCCCCATAGAAACGTATGCGAGCACGTCATCCGCGAGCTCAAACGCATGGCGAGACACATGGTCGACCACGCTCGACGCAACATAAAAACGGCAGCTGACTTAACCACCAATTTTGTAGAACGCAAATCAATCTACATCGCGGCGTTCAAACACGCCGCTACAATTTGGAACAACACCTTCCACCACCAACAGCTCAACTCAGAAACACCCCGGACACCTGCCGAGGCAGCAAACATGCCCCAGGTGCCCATTCACCTAACACCACCGTTCCTTTCACCCCTCAATCCTCCAACAGCCTATTTGTCCAAACTTCCACTCACCAAATATGAGCCAAGAGCGGTGCCAGGAGGCTACTTCAAAGGGCTCGACACAATCAAACGGGGCAACGACTGTTACTTAGTTTTTTTCAACCGTAAGGGGAACAAACCGTCAGCTTCCACCCGAAAACTAACAGACCCAGGCTTTGTAGATTTTCACTTCCACTCAACATTGAAGAACATTCTGAAAAGAGAGGCAGTGATGGCCTCCACACCGCAAACGATCGAATTGCTACAAGCAGCAATCACGACCAGCACGCTCGATGCGGACTTGAAAGCCTCCTACTTGGAAGCCGCCGAGGACGCAAGAGTTCTCTTCACTACAAACGATTTTTCAACAATTGCAGCCATCAGAGTTGCAGAAATGACAGATCCACGTGACAAAGAGGACGACTACATGTCTCCCCTCCTCGACAAATTAGCTGCCGACCGCTACGAGGGCGATACACTCCACTCCAGAGTGGCAACAGAAATAGCAGCAGCCCACGTATTAGACCAGAATAGCAACAACACGGCAAACATTGCTGCAACCTCCACAACACAACACTCCCCAACTGAAACAAAAAATTCCACAACTACGAAGTCAAACTACTTCCACACAGTCCACCAGGACAACACCCCAGTACATCCAAAGTACGACCCACTCGAGACTCTCCTCGTCAATGCCGAAAATCAGAACATTACGTACGGCGGCAGGATGTCCTTCGAAGAAATACAAGATCGATACTCAATCGACTCAACAGGATATCTCACCAGGGAGCAACACGAGGCAAACCTCGAGCCAATATACGCGCCGAGGACGAACCCCCACACCAATAAAATTGCTCCAATCCTCCACATCTCCAAACCTGAACTCCCAGCAAGTATCACGAACTCTCTTATCGAGGAAGTGTCAACTCCCAAAAATCACAGACAGGCAATGATTGACGAACTTGCCGAACACTGGGCGACCGCCGAAGACCACGAAATTGATAAAATGCAACACGGCTTCGATAACGGCATCCCCGCCTGGAAATTGATCAGCAAGAGCAAAATGATTGAAATTTGCCAAAGCGAAAATGTTGAGCCGATTCGCTCGATGTGGGTCTACAAGGTTAAATCTGACGCAAACGGCAAAATAAAAGAATTGAAAGCCAGAGTTACGCAGTGCGGCAATGGCGACGCCTTCATCCAGAACCGAGACGCCGGTTTCGCTCCAGTTTGCAAATCATCAACAGTTCGAGCCATGCTCTCAGAATGCGGCGACAGATTCAAGTTCGAAACAATGGACGCCCCACTGGCCTACCTAAACGCCTACGCCAACAGGGCGATCATTGTCCATCAACCACCCGGCCACATCGTCAAAGATGAAAACGGCGACGAGATGTACATGCTCCTACAACGTAACCTATACGGCGGGAGAGATTCTGGTCGTCTCTGGGCAGACAATCTCACTAGATTCCTGAAGAAACATAAACTAATTCAATCCAACCACGACCCATGCTTTTACTACAACAAAGAAAGAACACTTTTCCTGTGCGTGTACGTCGACGACTGTTTACTGGCCACGTGCAACGAATTGCACAGACGCGGCCTAATCAAGCCACTCATTGACGAATACGGCATAAAACTAGAAGGAGACCTGCACAAAGGAACCTTCATAGGCAACGAATATGAATACATCCCACACCAGGGATGGCACATCACCAACACCAACTTCATCAGAAGGTTAGCAAAATCAACAGGCCTACAAGACTCTAATCCAGTAAACACCCCTTACTACAACAAGGCCAACATAGAACCGGCTTCACACTGTCTCTCGGACAAAGAATACAGCGAGCTGATCGACAAAACGGGCATCGACATCAAGAGATTAGTCGGCTCGCTACTGTTCGTCACCACAAACACCCGCCCGGGAGTATCACTGGCGGTCGGCCGGATCGCCAGATGGGTAGACAGACCCACCGAGAACGTCATCAATCACGCAAAACACGTGGTAAAATACCTACACTCCACAGCACGGGAAGGACTTCTCATCCGTCCAGCAAACAATCAACCTACAGTCTGCTGGGTGGACGCCTCGTACATGGGCGATCGACAACTACATGGACACCCCCGCTACGGCTACCTGCTCCAGGTTAACGGTAGCACCCTAGTCTGGCGAACAAGCTTCGTGTCACACTCCTGCCTCTCAACTTGCGAGGCCGAGTACTGTGCACTAGCCCTTGCAGGCAAAGAAGCAATTCACCTTCAGCAAATTCAGTCGGAATTCCGAAACCTAGAAAAGGTCTATGACCTTCTCCTCAACGGCGACCTCGCCAAAGAGGAAAATCCCGACGCCCCGTACAATCCTGATACCAACACCATCAACAACAACAATAACAACAACAACAACAATAGTGACAAAACTCCAGAATCCGGCAAGCTCACTGACCCAGAACGAGAACGACTTTTGAAACTCGCAACAACAATCCAAGTATCAATACGCGAGGACAATCAGCCAGCCGTCAACGCGGTTAAATCCAGTCACACAGCTTACCTCCGACTTCGGCACACCGCAGCACAGTACCACTTCATTCGAGAGCTACACGAGAAGGGTGTCGTGTCCGTAACACACACTCCTGCAACTAACATGAAGGCCGACTTTCTAACAAAGACGACCATGCCGACCAAAGAGTTCAGAACTCTGGACAAAACTTTCACAAAACTTACCCCATAATTACAGCTCAAACACAACGAGCCTCAGAGGAAACTAGACAATGACCCGTCAGAACAATAAAGCCACCTTGATAAGTTGGCCAGGGCACAGTTTCTAGCTTTCTCTTGGATTCTGATTTCTATTATATCTCAGAATCAGCCCAACTATACATATCCGCGAAAATCGCATCAGAAAAACTAAATATGTATAAACTAAACTATATCTTTGTAACACTTATCTTTGATATCACCACCCTAAAAACAAGCTCAAGCTAAGCCCCCTTAGCACACTTCACCCCGACAAACAGGTTATGGGCCCAACCAAAACCTCTACGGGAACCCCCCCCAACTCGAATTCAAACTCGACAAACCACTCACCCCAACCCTCACCTCACACCTCAATCTCCTCCTTGGGAGGACATTTGTACGACAACGAGATCACGGTAACACAACCAATTATGGTAGAGATTCACTCTTCTCACATTCCTCCTATTTCACAAGACATATATGATATCGTCGACAATATCATTCAGGAAGTATTCTTTACCCCCAACACACCCGCCTACATGACTCAGGGAGCGATTCCCAGGATTCAACAAACTAACGACGAAAGTCTCCAAAAAGTTGCACTCCAACTAGCAAATTTTACTGTGTTAGATGCAAGAAGCCTAGTGAAACACTTCAACAGCAACATTCAACCACAATTTAAAAACTCTGTCATCACGACCATCAAGGCAATTCTAACAGCATCAGCTCCCTCACCAAAAATATTGGCAGCCATGACGATTTCATTGGCAAAGGAACGTCTCGCGTCAAACGGCGTCACAGACCGCGAAGTCAACTTTGAACAACAAGACCACGACCTTGGCCAAGACGACAGTGAAACTCAACCCTTAGATGACCCCAAACTACTCGAGGCTTCACTCCTCACTGTAGTTATGAACCTACGCATAGAACAAGTCATAACGATCCACACCATGGAAGCTCTGCAAGCCGCACTTGATTCCATTGAAATCATTGAAATCACCCCTACGGCTAACACCACTAGCTCCACACCACACACCAACAACAACACAGAGGACACACAAATCTCAAATCTCATCATAGCACAGAACCGCGCCTCTCAATCTCATGAACAAAATGCGTTCAAAAAACGCCTCCGCGAGTTCGAGGATTCCACCGATGCCCTGACCACGACGTCCCAGAATCTTGCGAAAGCAATCAAAAACCCAGCGAGCAAACCCAGCAACATTACAACAGATCTCACTAGCATTATACAAGGCATCACTCAGAACGTAAACAATCTGAACACGTACGAACAATTCCAGTTCCTTATTCCGCCCGGTGCAATCGCAAACTCCCAGGACATGGCAAACCTGCCGGATTGGAACAAAGTCGTGGAAGGCGTCATTCAGGTCGTGGCTCCGATCCATCCACAACACGCACACCAGGGAGAAATTTGCAGCATGTTCGACATTCAGCAACTTCTTCTCGCAGCCATTGAGAATACAATCGCTGAAGCACAACTCAACGCAAAACTGCAAGCTCAAGTGATAGTGTACAGGTCCAGAGCGCTACTAAGCCAGAATACACACAAAGGAGACACACGTAACGCAGCCTTCGCAGCACTTGCACCCAAACTGCAAAAAGTTCTAAAATCAATCTCCACACTCCATGGAATTCAACCCAAGCAAACAGGCAATATACACATACCTTACTCGGCGAACAAAATGTTAGAAGACTCCGAGTCCCTCGTAGCCATCTTCGCCCATTCACACACTGAAATCGCTCCTCACTTGAAGGAGTCTGGCGTATCCCTCGCAATCAACAATCAAATCGATCTTCTACGCGTTCTCAGCCAGTTAGCACGTTGCCTACCGAGCAGCAACGACAAATCAAACATGCCTCCTTCTGTCCACCCAAAACGAGAAAAAGCTAAGAAGAAGAAGAACAACAATGCCGAGAAAAGCCGAACCCCCTCCAAGATTGCCCCCTCTACGATTGCCGCTGCCAAAACAGCATTGACAAACAAAGAGGAGAACAAGCCGAACACAACTACACACATCACATTCCACGATGGATACGCGGGTGCTTATCACATGGGATCACACCGCACGAATCCAAACAAAAAAATTAGAGTCAGCGAAGAACAATGCCAATACTGCCAGGACCATGGGCACGAGAAACACACCTCTGCTCACCCGACTTCTGCCTGCTGCTCAAGGGCAATGATGGAAAACTCGGTCAACCCATATTCCATCGAAGGCCAGTGGCCACCCTCGAGATTGACAAAGGCCATCAAACATTTCGTTTACTACAAAGACTGGAAACAGGACAAATTCCTCCCCGAATATCAAAACGAGGCTAAGGCCATCATAGAGGAAAAGAGGACGAACGACCTAGTACTGGACACTAGCACTAACGAGAAGGGCAGCAGAGCCACAGCGTGGCAGGAGGTGAAGCAGAAGAAAGGCAAAAGCCATGTAGCCGCCCTGCACACCAACACCGAAACGATTGGCAAGACTTCCAACAACGAATTTGAAATCCTCGAAGACGACTCCTCCGATTCCGACTCCGACTGACGCCAGCGGACAGGGGATCTTACCATGACCCCCCAAGTCCTCTCAACATGCAATAATATAATAACAATAAAAAACGCACGCTCACGTGCACTAAAACAAATAAAAATGAAAATACTAATGAAAAT
>Ga0114997_10004558_pt1 | contig 10704 bp, 9 predicted proteins | sample ArcticOcean_MG_C_2_FD_87045 | JGI IMG/M metagenome (GOLD analysis project Ga0114997, IMG submission 87045) | Marine microbial communities from western Arctic Ocean - ArcticOcean_MG_CB4_136 | ecosystem: Environmental > Aquatic > Marine > Oceanic | place: Arctic Ocean: Canada Basin | collected... | reverse complement strand
TATAAAACTTATAAGAAAGACAATAACTTAAAAAATCGATTTGCTAATAATAATAACAGTACTTTCTTTACATGTTTTACAGAACTTAATTTGTTACAAAAAATGTTATTAGATCTTATTTTATTCAATCCTAAAGAAATTAAGCTTTTTAACTTTAATCTATATTTAAATAAGAAAACTCGATTTGGATATCGAACTGCGAAATCGATGACATTTAATCACAATCAAATAGTGATGTTTGATTTTATTGATTTTCTTTATAAAAAAAGAAAAATTTTATTAGAAAATGACCTTAAAAATATTGTAACTCGGGGAAAAGATAATTATTTAAAAAAATTAGAGCAAACGTGGAAAAATTAAAATTAGTTTGAAAAAATAACCTTTTGCCTCAAGTCATTATAAAGACCTTTAGCATTGTTATAGTTGTTTACATTATAATTAACATCTATTTTTTTTTTATTTAATTTTCTAAAGTAATTCATATCTAAATTTTCATTTTTTTTTAAACTAATTTTTTCTAATAAAATTTCTATATAATTAGGATTAGCAAGTTCTTCGTAAATGACAAAAAGACAATTATTATGAAATTCATATTTACTGATAAGGTTTTTATAAAATAAATACCATTGTTCTATCCAGTAATCCAAACTATTAAAATTATTGTGATCGATTGGAGTATTCCAAGATTTGTGTTCAATGCCAAATTCATTATGTCCAAGATATTTCATGTATCTTCTTATGAAATCATCTTTCTTTTGCAATTTACAAAAAAGTATATGCTGATTAAAAAGTGAAAAAGCGTGTTGTAATGGCTCTCTTATTAAAATTAAAAATTTAGAATTGTCAAATGTAGATTTAATTAAATCTACTCTTTTAAAATTTAAATTGTTTTTACTTAAATATCTGCTTTTATTTCCTGATAGTAAAATTAATTGAACATAATTTATAAGTTCAGTTTTTATAAATTCATCGTCATTATCAAAGAATATTTCATCTAGTGCTTCAGGACTATTGATGTCATAGCTAATACCATCACCATGAAGTCTTTCTTTTTTAGGTATATTTTTCTTATTAAAAATTTTTGAAATATTAGGGGAGAGTATAAAAGGCATGTTTCTAAATGTTAAAGAAGCAAATTGATCAGAGGAATATATGAAGTTTAATAAACTTGTTGTTCCAGACCTCGGAAGACCAGTTATAAATACATGTGAGTTATTCTTTATATCTTTATTTTTCAAATAAATTATTTTTTCAAGTTCATATAATGACTTATTTATAAAAAGACATTGACTTTTGAGCATCTGGTATAATTAATATAATTTATTGAAGAAAAAGTCTTAATATCGTCATTAATAAAACAAAAGAAATATTGACAACTGTTCAATTTTTGAACATAAGTAATTTATTTATGAAACTTTTAAAAGGTGAAGTCCTTGTTTTAATAACTTCCTTAGTTAAAAGGTTAAATTTAGACACACCATCACTAAAAAAAATTATTAATAATTATTATAAAAAATATTTTGATGATCTATAAATTCATATCTTATCACATTTTTTTTGAAAAGCTTTGGCTAACTACATATGATTTCTAAGATCTCTAAAATATTAGAAAAAAAGGATTTAATAAAATTACAGTTCATATTTTTATTGAATTTTTTCACCTTTTTTTTTGAGTTTTTATCTTTAGCTTTAATACCTCTTTTTGTTAGCTTTATTTTTGAAGTAGAGACAGTTTTAAATAAATTTGAGAATTATGGAATTTCTTATTTTTCAAAAATGGATAATGATGTTCTGGTTCAATATTTAGGAATTTTGATAATTTTTGTGTTTATAATTAAAAATGTATTTTATTACTTTTTTGTTTATATTCAGGGTAGATTTGTAGCTGATGTTAAAGTTAAACTTTCAAAAAAACTTTTAAATTATTATGTTACCTGTCCATTTTCTTATCATTTAGAAAATAACCCAGCAAAATTAACTAGAAATACCACTAATTCAATAGATGGTTTTAGTGTTTATATTCTTCGTTTAGTAGAGTTATTAAAAGAATTTTCAGCAATTTTAGTTATTTTTTTATTGTTACTATTAGTTAATCCATTAACAACATTATCAATTTTTTTCATTTTTTCAATTTTCGGAATTTTTTATCATAAAATTATTAGACCCTTATATAAAAATAAAGCAAAAATTAATGAAACTTATAAAGTTAATCTAATTCAATCAGTTAACGAGACATTTGGTGCAATAAAAGACATTAAGTTACTTAATAAAGAGGATGAAATAGTTAATTATTATCATCAATTCAGATATAAATATGAGCAAAATTTATTTCACTTTTTTATTTTACAAAGAATTCCCAAATTAATGTTAGAAACATTGGCAATTATCATAATTACTTTATCTGCGTTAATTTTTTTTAATGCTAATTATGATTTATTAGCTCTTTTAACAGTTTTATCTTTAATTGTAGTTTCTTTAGTAAGGTTTATTCCTGCATTTAATTCAATTATCTCTAGTATATTTTTTATAAAAATTTATCAACCTTCTGTTGATATATTACTAAATGAATTTGATAAAATAGAGGAATTAAAAAAAGAAAAAGAAAAAGAAAAAATAAAATACCAAAATAAAAATTTTGAAAAAAACTTAGATACTGAAAAAAATTTAATTTCATTAAAAAATATAGCATTCACTTATGAGGGCAAAAAAAATTTTACTCTTAAAAATATAAATTTTAATATTCAAAGAGAAAATATAATCGGAGTTACAGGTGAAACAGGTGCTGGTAAAAGTACCTTATTTCATGTTATGTTGGGCTTACTAAAACCAAATTCGGGTACTGTTTACTTTAATAACAAAGATATTAATTCGAATATTGAAAATTGGAGAGATCAAATAGGTTATATAGCCCAAAATATATATTTGCTTGATGAGACAATTGAAAAAAATATTTCATTCGACTTTCTAAATCAAAAAATTGATAATAAAAAAATGGATTTCGCTATTAAAATATCGTGTCTCGAAAAAAAGATTTCAGAACTTCCTGATGGACTTAAAACCAGAGTTGGAAATGATGGTTTAAGACTTTCAGGTGGAGAAAAGCAGAGAGTTGCTCTAGCTAGAGCAATATATAGAGACCCAGATATCTTTTTCATGGATGAGTCAACGAGTGCTCTTGACTCTGAGACAGAGCAAAAAATTATTGAGAATTTAAAACAAAACTTTTCAAATAAAACAATTATTTTAATTGCTCATAGAAAATCAACTATTAATGCTTGTGATAGAATTATAAATATCAAAGACGGAATAATTTCTGATGATAAACTAGATGAGTAACAAAATAATTGATAATAAAACATAATAGTTGTAAGCTTTTTTAAAAAAAAATATTTTTAAAACATTAATGAAGTTAGTTTATCTAATAAATCCAGACAAAAAAGTCCTAAGTATAGTTCCACACTTTCTGAAAGACGTATATTTAAAAACTAAATTTTATTTTCTTCCTGAAAATAAAATTTTAAGAAATATAATCATTTTTATATATGTTAAAATTTTAAGAAAATTTTTGATTTTATGGGAATTATTATTCAAAGTAAAAATTTATTGGAGAAACCCTGGAAAGTTTAAATATATTATATTTGATGGTGACTCTTTAGAAGTCATTAAAAAAGTTATACCAAGAGATGAATATTTTGTAATGACCACAAGAGTACCAAAATTGATGGAAATTTATTTTTCTAAAGAAATTATAATTTATATTTTAAAAAATTTATTTAATAATAGTTTAAAAATTAATTATATTTCTTGTCTTATAAAGTTAATTAAACCAGAGAAAATAATAACATGGATAGATAATTCAATGGAATTTCATTATATTTATAAATTGTTCAATAAAAGCAACATTGTTTTTTATGCATTACAAAATGCAATTAGAAATGAAATTTATTATAAAGAAATTTTTTCTTTAGGTAATTACTCTGGAAACTATTTTTGTATTGGAGATTATGAGATAAATGCTATTAAAAAAAACAATTTTATCTCTCCCGAATTGAATTTGAAGGCTATAGGATCTTTAAAAACAGAACTTGCAAAAGAATCTTTGCAGAAAGAGAGCAAAGATCAATTAAGTCAAATACACGATATTTGTTTTATTTCTGAGGCTGGTTTTGAAATTGGTACATCAGGTAGTCTTACTAAATTACAATATGAACAAGATCAAAAAGTAGCAGCTTGTATATTCAGATATACTCAATTTTTTTGTAAAAAATTCAAAAAAAAATTATTATTTTTAGGTAGACATGATTTAAGAGACAAAAAAAATGATTATAAAAAAGAAGCTGAATATCTATTTTATAAATATCAAAATGATGTTGATGATTTTAAATTACAATTTTTTGATAAATCAAAATACGAAAATATTCAAAATCTTCTTCAGAGTAAAGTAATTATTGGACAAGCATCAACATTATTACGTGAGTCTTTTGGATTAAAAAAAAAAGTTTTAATATGTGTAGGGGAAATTAAAGAAGCAGAACATGACTTTTCAACTCTTGATGCCCCTGGTGGAGGAATTATGAAGCTTAAGCTAGGTAATTATCCTGATTTCGAAAAAAGACTATTGGAAATTTTGAATATAAACTATGATGAATATTTATTAAAAACCAAAAATGCTAAACTAGTTTATAATTTAGATTTTAAAACTTTAGAGTTTTTAAGGGAAGAATTTAAGTAGTGTTTACAAAAATTTATTTTAAGTATTTCAATTAAAATTTATTGAGAATATTTTTTATATATGATTTCTCAAGATTAATTAAATTATTGTAATATTTTGGCCTGATTTTTTTTTTTAAAAATTTAAACGTTAATAACTTTTCTTTATCTAAATTAAACTTTCTTGGTACATTATTATTTTTTAAAGCTTCATGGACAAATTTATCAACTTTTGAATTTGTATATTTTTCAATTTTTTTTAAATATTTTTTTGAGTTATTTAAAAAGTTTTCAAAAGGAATTATTATCTCATTAGTTTTATATTTTTTTAAATTTTTATTATTAATTTTTTTGATATCAAAATTTTTTTCAATAATCATTATTGCTTTTTCATATTTATTAGCTTGAAAATATTCTCTCTTCTTATCTTTGACAAAATAAGGTAGGTTTTTTTTAAAATTTTTATCATAAAGCTTTATATAGCCATCTCTACTTTTTGAATTACTAATATTTGATGTCCAATTCGCTATTTTATTAATCATAGAGAAAGTAATTGGTGATCTAAGAACCTGAATAAACAAAAGTTGATTTTTAAATGTTTGAAATAAAGTTTTTTTTGCAATTGTTGTGAAGTGCAAACAGTAATGTGGTATAATTTTATCTTTGTTTTTTTTTAAGACCTTAGTTTCATTAGGGTTTAGTCTTTGTTTTAAAATTTTAAACTTTGGATTTTTCTGAAATGAGCTATAATCACTCTTTCTAAAGTTCACATTCCTTAAAAGTAGATTATCATGAAAAAAAATATTATGAGACGTTTTAATTAAGTATTCTGAAATTTCATTTTTTAAAATACCTAAATTGTTTAAAGCTACAACATGCTCCATATAATGTGATAAAAAATAAGGGTCTATATTAGGGAAACTTGAAATTATATTGCATATCAATAATTTTCCACTAGACGGCAATCCATCTGTAATTATAATTTTTTGTTTGTGTATAATTTTTCTATAAAACAATGTTATTTTACTTTTAGAGTTTTGAAATATTGACAATCGTTCAAAATTTGAACATAAGTAGTTGATTTATGAAATTTATGCAAGAAAAATTAGAAATTTTGAGAAAGGTAGCAAAAAAACCCACATATAGTCAGAGAGAATTAGCATTTGAGCTTAATATAAGTGTTGGAAAAATTAATTATATTTTAAATGAATTAAAAAAAAAAGGTTTAGTAAAAATTGGTAATTTTAAAAAAAACAAAAATAAGACTAATTATTTTTATCTCTTAACAGCTAAAGGAATAGCAAATAAATCAAAATTAACTCTTAAATTTATGAAGTTAAAGTTGCAGGAGTATGACCAATTAAAAAAAGAGATTAATGAAAAATAAAAATAATTTTAATTTGCTTGATTGTACATTGAGAGATGGAGGGTACTATAATAATTGGAATTTCTCATTAAAACTAATCCAAAATTATTTAAATGAAATAAGCAAGACCGATATTAAGTATGTCGAACTCGGTTTTAGAGGTTTCTTTAAGAATAAAAACCTAGGACTAACAGGATATACTGATGATAATTTAATTAAGAAATTAAAATTTCCAAATTCTTTAAAGATCGGAGTAATGATTAATGCATCAGATCTATATAAAAATAATTTTTCTCCCTTAAAAAACTTAAAAAGATTATTTCCTAAAATTAATAAAATTTTTTTTTTTGTGAGAATTGCATGTCATACTGAGGAGGTTTTTGGTCTTAAAGATTCAATTAATTGGCTATCAAAAAAAGGTATTTCTGTTTTTATAAATATAATGCAAGTTTCTGAATTAGATCTATATGATTTAAAAAAAATTTGTGTTTATTTAAAAAGAGAGAATATTAAAGCTCTTTATTTTGCTGATAGTTTGGGTGCTTTAGAAATAAAGAAATTTAAGAAAATAAATAAATTCTTAAAAAAATATTGGAATAAAGATTTAGGATTACATGCTCATGACAATCTCAATTTAGCATTAAAAAATTCTGAATACGCAATTAAAAATAATTTCAGATGGATTGATAGTACTATAATGGGAATGGGACGTGGTCCAGGAAATCTTAAAACAGAAGAAATAATTAAAAAATTCAATAAAAACCAAGTTTCAATTATTAATAAATTAAAAAATAGATATTTTAATAAACTTAAGCAAAAATACAAATGGGGGACAAATAAATATTATAAAGAAGCAGCAAAAAAAAAAATACACCCAACCTACATTCAAAACATGCTTGCAGACATAAAATACAAAAAAAAAGATTATGAGACAATTTTAAAAAGTCTTGCCAATGAGGATGCTAAAAAATTTAATCCTCATAAATTATTTCTATCTTCAAATATTTATAATAAACAAAAAAAAGGTAAATGGTCACCATCAAATGAATTAAATGGCAAAAATATTTTAATACTTGGTCCAGGACAAAACGCAAAAAAAAATAAAAATAAATTAATAAAGTTTATCAAAAATAAAAACCTTTATGTAATTGTTCTTAATACAATAGACTACATGCCTGAAAAGTTTATTAATATGAGAGTAATTTGTCATCCAAAGAGGATTATTTATGATTATAGACATTTTAACGAGACTAATACTACAATTGTAGCTCCAATTTCTTCAATGCCCCAAAAATTAAAAAACTTTTTAACAGCGGATAATAAGATTATTTTTGATTATGGGTTACATGTTAATGGTCAAAAAAAAATAACTATCAATAAAAATTATTGTTCACTCCCAAAACCATTAACTTCTCTTTATTCACTTGCAATAACAATTTCAGCTAAGGCCAAGAAAGTTTATGTGGCAGGATTTGATGGATATAGTGATGATGATCCATTTTCCGATGAAACTAATTATTATCTAAAAAAATTTTTAAAAAGTTTTAAAAATATAGAATTTACTTCCTTAACAAAATCTAAGTATAATTTCCCTTCATTAATTTTATAAATGAATAGTTTAATAGTTATTCCAGCAAGATTAAAATCTTCAAGATTACCTAGCAAACCTCTAAAAAAGATTTATGGTAAAGAATTAATCTTAAGAGTCTTGGAAGCATGTGAATCATTAGAGAGTAAAAATATAAAAATGATAGTTGCTACTGATAGTAAAAAAATTTTTGATTTAGTAAATTCACATAAATTTAAAGCTATTATGACATCAAAAAAATGTGTCACCGGAACAGACAGAGTAGCAGAAGTAGCCAAGAAAGTTAAAGCTGATATTTATATAAATGTTCAAGGGGATGAGCCCTTAATTAATTCCAGTGATGTAAAAAAAATAATTTATGCAAAAAAAAATTTTCCCAAACATATAATTTGCGCTTATAGTTATTTAAGAAATAGTGAAAATGTAAATAATAAAAATATTCCAAAACTTGTTTTAAATAAGAAAAGTGAATTATTGTACATTTCTAGATCACCTATTCCAGGGTTTAAAAAACAATCGAGAAAAAATTATAAATATTTAAAACAAGTTTGTTTATATGGGTTTAACAAGAATGAATTAAACTTATTTAGTAGTTTTAAAAAAAAAACTGATTTAGAAAATTTAGAAGATATTGAAATATTAAGATATTTAGAAATTGGAAAAAAAGTTAAAATGATTAAATTAAATTCCCAATCTTATGCTGTAGATACTTATAAAGATTTAAAAAAAGTTGAGAATATATTTAAAACGTTGCAAAAAAAATGAAACAAATAGTTATTCAGGGTTTAGGTTATGTTGGTCTTGCGATGTTAGCATTCTGTGCAGGTGCAAAAAAAAATAATAAATATTTATTTAGAGTTATTGGTGTAGAAAAAAAATCTTCTAAAGGTTTAAAAATTGTTCAAAAAATTAACTCAAATCAATATCCAATAATTGTAGATGATAAAAATTTTTTAAATTTTTATAAAAAGTTATTAAAAGAAGATAGGCTGAAGGCCACTGTGAATGATCATGAATATTCTAATGCTGACATTGTTTTTGTTTGTTCTAATTGTGATTTTAATTTTAAAAAAAAAAAAGTTGAACTTAAAAATTATATTAACAATATCAAACAAATTTCAAAAAAGATTAAGAATAATTGCTTATTGGTTATACAATCAACTTTACCTCCAGGCACTACTGAAAAAGTTTTAAAGCCTTTAATCGAAAAAAATTTGAAGAAAAGAGGCATAAAAAACTATTTTCTTTGCCATTCATTTGAGAGAATAACTCCTGGTAAAGATTACTATTTCTCTATGAAAAATGTACAAAGAATAATTGGAGGAATAAACAAAGAATCTATAGATCTTACAAAAAAAATTTTCAAAGATATCTTCAATTTAAAATCAGATAAAATTATTGAATTTGAATCCCCAAGTGAATCTGAAACTTGTAAAATTATTGAAAATAGTTACAGGGCTACAAATATTGCTTTCATTGAAGAGTGGAGAAAATTTTGTATAAAAAACAATCTAGACTTAGAAAAAATTCTCAAAAGTATTAGACAAAGAAAAACTCACAATAATATTATGCGCTCTGGCATAGGGGTTGGAGGATATTGTTTAACAAAAGATCCATTGTTTGGAGATGCGTCTAGACAAGTGTTAGGTAATAAATTTAATTTTCCTTTAAGTGAAATGTCAGTAAAAATTAATCAAAAAATGACAGCCAATGTAATGTCTGAAATAGGGCATAAATTCAATGGAAAAATATTTGGCAAAAAAGTCCTATTAATTGGAGTAAGTTATAAAGAAGATACAAATGATACAAGATACTCCCCAGCAGAAAAAGTATTTAATTTTTTTAAAAAAAAGAAATGTAAATTAAGTTTTTATGACCCAATAGTAAACTACTGGGATTATTCAAAAAACTATTCAGTTAATAGAAGTAATCTTAAAAATTATGATATTTATGTTTATTTAATAAAACATCAATTATTTAAAAATTTAAATATTAATTATAAAAAAAAAGCGCTGATTTTAGATTTAAACCACGTTCTAGATAATAATAAAAAATTAAAAATTTTAAAAAGTAAATATTACAAAAGTTATTTTATAGGATCAAAATTTACATGAAATATTTAATTACAGGTGGTGCAGGTTTTTTAGGTGTCAACCTGGCACAGAAATTATCAGAAAATAAAAAAAATAAAATATATTTAATAGATAATCTTTCTAAAGATATAAATAATAAAAAATTATCAGAACTAATAAAAAATAAGAATATCATTTTTTTAAAAAAAGATTTATCGAATAAGGCAAGTTATCCCAAAATTTTTAATTTTGATTATATTTTTCATTTTGCTGCGATACTAGGTGTTCAGAAAGTAATAGATAATCCATTTATTACTTTAAAAGAAAATATAAAGACAAGTATTAACTTAATTGATTTTTCAAAAAAACAAAAAAAATTAAAAAAATTATGTTTTACATCTACCAGCGAGGTTTATGCCCACACTCTGGAAAAAAAATTAGCTAGATATCCAACCCCAGAAAATATTGACTTTATTATATCAAAAGATTTTAATCCTAGATCTGCATATCTTCTATCAAAAATTGTAGTTGAATATTTAATAAATTATTCAAGATTAAATTTTGTTATTTTTAGACCACATAATATTTTTGGACCTGATATGGGTTTTTCTCATGTAATACCTCAGTTAACAAAAAAAATTTTAAATAAAAAAAGAAAAAATATACTTGTAAATAATTCCAAACATAAAAGAACTTTTTGTTACATTGATTTTGCTATTGATCTGATTGTTAAAATTTCACATGATAAAAAATCAACTAAAAAAATTTATAATATTGGATCTCCAGATAAAGATATTTCAATTCTGCAATTAGCAAAAAAAATTTCAAAAATTCTTCGTTTAAAAAAAAAATTATTACCATCAAAAAAACTAAAGGATAATTCACCAAAAAAAAGAAGACCAGATATGAATAAAAGCCTTAATTATATAAAAACAAAACATAATTTTGAAGAAGGATTAAAAGAAACT
>Ga0114997_10004555_pt1 | contig 10713 bp, 9 predicted proteins | sample ArcticOcean_MG_C_2_FD_87045 | JGI IMG/M metagenome (GOLD analysis project Ga0114997, IMG submission 87045) | Marine microbial communities from western Arctic Ocean - ArcticOcean_MG_CB4_136 | ecosystem: Environmental > Aquatic > Marine > Oceanic | place: Arctic Ocean: Canada Basin | collected... | reverse complement strand
TTTCGAGCCAGAAAGCGACCCGTCAGCAAGATCAGTAAGGTCGGAATCAAACGACTGCTTGGTATCAAGAGCATTCTTTACAGCAAATGGAGTAATGGCTCTATTCTCAGCTGTGCTTAAATCGCTCGTTAACATCACAATCCCAAATCCATCAGTGGACCCCATATTTAACCTAGAATTATCCACAAATCCAGTAAGAAGTGCAGCGGGAAGCTCGCCGTCAAACTTTGTAGCAGTAACTGTACCGTTAACATCTAAAGCTGTACTTGGATTATCCTTCTTGATTCCGACATTTCCCCCGTCTTCAACAAAAAGACCAATCACATCGTCATTGTCTTTTATCGAAAATCCGCTGTTGCTACTGGCCTTTAAAAATGAAGTTACAATCCCTTGATTGGAGTTCATAATAAACGTGTTTAATACATTAATATCTTGAACGTTTCCTAATCCCAAGTGGATAGGCAAAATATCAATCCAGTCTGGCTCAGACGATGAGTTAGTTCCTAAAAATTTGTTTGGATTGCCAGACGTTTTCATCACAAGCCCCTTGTTATTTAGTCCAACTTCAGGAATGTCTTCTCCAGACGCGACAGTGGATAACTTGTCATCAATATCGTTAGCAAAGTCTTGTAAATTTGTACTGTCTGAAAACTCAAATTCGTCAAAAAGACCAACGGACTTGCTGCCTGAGCCATTGGCACTTGATCCGCCTGAGCGAAGTTCAGTAGCGAGAACATAGCCATTATTATCGACAAATGAATCGACATCTGATTCAGACAGCTGGGTATTTGTATTCGTCTTAATGTATCCAAAGTCGGCAATTTCCGAATCGGAAAGATTTGTATCAATATATGACTTGAGATATCCGTTATTGGCGACGAACGAGTCGACTTCACTTTCAGACAAATTCGAATCAGTATCGATCGTTTTAGCTACAAAAGTAGGGTACCCGCCAGAAAAAGACAGAAGTTTCCCATTTTCACCAGCTAGACGAACCCATTCTCCGTCTCTGAAATACGTTAAGTCGCCATTAATAGCCGATGAAATGTTGGGCTGTCTAGTATCATTTAGTCGAGAATCGCTACTAAGAACAAACGCTGACGAGTTTAGCCCATCTAACAACTCTGAGTCGGTCGCTTTGGCTGAGCTATTAAGTTTAGAGGAAAGCGCTGACTTAAGGGCATAGTCATCGATACCATTAATCTTACTGATATCAACGTTGCCATTAATGGGCATGAATTGAGACTCTGATTGAGATTTAGTATACAGCTCAGATTGAGTATACAAATTGTCTTTTGTATAGAAGTCGTTATTGTTATTAGCCACCTTTAAATTAACTTCTTCTTTAGTATAGACACTATCAGCCAACGCCATTGTGCCTTGAGCGGTTTCTATCGTATTAATTTTTGTTTGCAAAGGCTCAGAAAGGTCAGACTCAGCAATCAAAACACTCTTTTTTCTATATAAAGAATCCGATTCTTTTTTTGTATAAACATCAGCAATATTAACCTTCTCTCCTTGAGCGGTCTGCATATTATTAATTTTATTTTGTAATGCTTGAGTCAAACTAGGTTCGCCTATATTAATCAACGCGCTTCCATTCCCTACAAAAGAGGTGGAATAAACAGGATGAGTGAATTGTGTCTTGGACTCCTCAATTTGTACTTTCACACTATTATTTCTAATAATAGAGATGTCATTATCTGTAGTGGAACCGAAAGTCGATTTCACTACACCTTGAGCATTCTTTTTAGTTCTTAGAACAGTATTATTTCTCCCTTTATTTCCATGTAAATTAAGCTCAGAAGAGGTCTCGTTGTTACCAGATTCATTTTCAATTTTAAATGTCACAGCTCCGTCAGGGTTGTCCTCAACAATCTCAGATAATAAAGAAAGAGACCCATCAATTTGAGAGGCCGGTATTTTCCCAATTTTAGACGCTGGTATCCCAGCATCAGAAATCTGATTTTCCGGATCAATTTGCCCGACAATTTCAGATAGGGGAGGGAAGTTCGCAACATTAGAGAACTCAACGGACTCAGCACTATCTGCTGTATAGGATCTAAGCGAATATAACCAAGGTCGAAAGTTCATAAAAGCTTCTTGACCATCGATTGAAATGGAATATTTCACAATATCGTCTTTAATAATCGAGTCAGGAAGTTCCTCAATGGGGATTATAACTACAGACTTAACGATGTCTAGTTGAGAGTAGTTCTTTGTGAAGGATGCTACGGCTTTGTTAGTGTCTTCATCTAATGTATATAGTTTCAATTCGACATCGTAACGACCATTAATCGCCGATCCGTCTGCCCATTTAAGAACCCCCTTTAATAGTAGGTCTTTCTCGAACGCATTTACGCTAGAAACCAAAATTAACAAACTTATACATAGAAACAATAGAACTCTTTTCATTTTTTTATACTCCTTTTTAAAAATTTATAACCGACGTGTAATAAAACTGTTTTTCTGAATAGGAATTCGGGTCATTTTGATAAGCAAAATGAAACTCAAAACCTAACAGATGAAGCCCTACACCTGTCGAAAAGACAGAGTGAATTTCAGAGGCATCATTTTGATTGAAATATGTATTTCGACCGAGCGAAAACGACATGGCACGACCTGGAATAAAACGTGGACGATAGGATAGTCCGACTCCTGATAACTGAGCTTTTTTAAAGTGAATGGATCTCTGAATGTAGGCTTCGAATTCTTGGAGAAAATGGACCGAACCAGAGAGTACTAGGCTTGAAGGGATTTTTTCACTGCTGCCATTAGAATAGTCCACTTTTTGAGGAATAATATTTTTAAACGTAGTAGAGATACTAATCGTTTCTATTCTCTTTTTAATAGGGATAGAAAGAATACCGCCTAAGTCGAGTCCGTACCCCTTGCCTGTTAAGTTGTATCCCGAGTACTTGTATCTACTTAGGGCAGCGCCTACAGATCCCCATTCTTTCATAGGCTTTTGAATGGCAATTTTTGTTATAGAAGAAGAAAGAGAATAGCTTGAATCGGTGATAGCTTCACCTGAATCGTCTAGGCTATTCTTTTCGATATCGCTTGAACGAACATCGTAATACCCTACGCCAATCTTAAAAGACTTTAACTTAAAAGAGGCGGTGTAGTTATTGTAGTTTACATCGCTATCCATAAACTTGGCGGAGTATAAACCTACAGAAATATTTTTCACATTTTTAAGACTTGCAGGATTACTCCAAATTCCCTGAGAACTTGTAGAAAACCCTTCAACATTCCCACGTCCAATTTCTTCGGCATTGTAAATATCATCGATGTAGTAGTCCGCCCCAAATAGAGGGAAGGCTAGTATAATAACAAGTAGGAATAAAGCGTTCTTATAAATCATGCAAAACCTCCTTTATGGTTGAATTTCAAATTTGGTGCGTTTAACTTCACCATCGACTTTTAAAAATGCGAAATAAAGACCAGCCGAATAATCACTGGCGGTGTCTATTGGAACTTTCTGGTATCCAGCTTGACCCCCTGGCGATACTCCAGAGTTAATGGCTCGAGACTCTATTAGTTGTCCTCGTCGATTGTAAATCAGGATGCTGACGTCTTGATCATTTCCCAATCGATAACAAAAATATGACGTCCTTCCTTGCGTGACTGGCGAGGGTGCTACTTTAAAATCCCCTATAACAATAAGTGATTCTTGAACAAGCAGGTCGGGCTCTTCAGAGATGAAGTATGTCTCTAGGATATCCTCGTCTTCTACATCAAATCCAAGGAATCCAAATGCAGACGATCGTAGTTCCAGGGGTTGAAAAGAAGCTGTATCTCCTCTAATAGAATGTTGTTCTGAAATTGAGCTAGATGTGTGTTCTGAGCCAGCTTGAAACTGGGAACTTTCTATAATGAGTGGTTTTGCGGTGACCGATATAGTCATAAACAGAACTAAAAAGAGACTTAAATACTTCATGCGTTTCCTCCTAAATAATTAATTGATCTAACAAAATACAACGAACCCAAATCCCCATACCGTCTTCTAGACTGTTGTGCTCGGCTTCAATCTGAAATCCAACTTTTTCTCTCCATTGGTATAAAAGGCCAGCGGATAAAGAGGTTTCATTTGAAAAGGAATTTGTTTTGAAATAGGGCGTAAATAGGTCATCGAATTTGACGATAAAGGCCGTTGAAAACAAACCAACAGATGACGAAAATGAGGCATCATTAAGAGCTGTGTAAAAAGAGGAAGAGGTGAACTGTGAATTGTTGGGGGTAAATGGAGAGTGTTCCTGGAGACTATTTTCAATTCTTGTATAACTCAGACGAGGACTCACATCTAATTCTTGAATTAGATTAAGAGTTGGAGAGTTAAAGCTCACCTTGGTTGTAAGTCCGGTATAGTCAGTGGCTTCTGCTTTTAAGTGAGACGAATGAAATTGAGCGAGAACATCTAGTCTTAGAGACTCAAGGTGTGCCTTTCCTCCCAAAGAAATAGTATTGAGTTCGTTGATATTGTCTTGAGATATCTGTTTGAAGTGAGTCACCCAAACAGCGTCGTTGAAGGATATTAACGAAAAATTATCGTCGTCTAGTAACCAGTGTTTGAGCTGGAATGCTTGCCATGTTCCTCCAATAAAAGTAACGGATGGATACACAAACGAATGGTTTAACGGCAAGCCGTTAAATAGAAATTGTTCACCAGTCGAAAAAGAGAGACATCCATTTGAGTAATCTTGTTCATATGAGAGAGCATAACCAATGGTCTCATTAAAAGCGGTTAGCCCGGCTCTTGCTTTGTTTTTAAATTCGATTGGAAAGAGTTGATGGGCATAAAAATCAATACTTGAGAGTTGTTTTCTGTGGTCGGTACTTACTGATAAATCCATTTTATACGGGAATAAGTCGGAGGCAACAGCAAGCGAATAACAACACATGTTTGCGATCAAATAAACGAAAAATAAACCTCTTTTTAAAGCCATAGTAAAATTATATAATAAAAATAGTCACCATGCAATTATTTAATAAAATCTAGATATTAATTATTTAATTGACACTAACAAAATTTATAATTAAACTAAATATTATTCATTAAATAATAATATTAGTACTAAATATAGGAGTATGCATAATTATGATTATGGTAAAGAATATAGTGTGGGAGTATTATGAAAGGGCCTTGGTTTTTTCATCCTCAGTTAAAAAATATCCAAGAAACGATATTGAGGCTGCAATTTTAGGGCAGAACGCAAGAGTAAAGAGGGTGTCCAATAAGACCTTCATCATTTTGGGCAGGACAGAAAAGAGGGACTATTTATTTATTGTGGCTAGTTATTTAAGAAAGTTCACGCTCTGTCCATTTTATGTCAGGCCAATGAACGACGAAGAACGTAGCCACTTTGAGTCTTATCAAATGGCGACTTGTTAACTAAAGGAGAGAGTATGGTAGTTCACGGTGTGGAGTTATTTATTAAGAAAAAAGTGGCTTATTATGATTCGGAATATAAGCCGTCAAGTTTAGAGAGTATGGACGATGTGTTAGATGGATTTGAGAATGGTATTGATAAAGATAAAAAACAGATTTGCGTTTATTTTAGACCTGAAGAAACTAAGGCATTAAAATATTTGGCCTTGGATTTAGAGGGCAGCGTGAGTATGAGTGAAATCGTGCAAATTGCCTCTGATAAATATGATTACACAGAGGAGGATATAGCCCTTTATAGGGAGCAAAAAGATAGAGATGGGTCTAAAATGAGTACCATTTATCTTGGCGTAGAAATTCGTTTGCAACACCAGGCTGTAGCCAAAGGGCTGGGATTAACGGGAAATCAGTATTATCGGATGTGTCTTAATGGGTTCTTGAAAAAAATAAAAAGAGTAATGGACAGGGAGTCCGATTATGAGGCATTTCTGATAAGTCACAATTTAAAAAAACAAGGAGAAATGACATGAAAAAAGCAAGAGAATATATTGGGTTGATGGCGGTAATGATGTTAGGGAGTTCAGCTCTATATGCTGCTTCAGATCCATTTAAAAACTTTTTGGAGAATATTAATCTTTGGATCTTTGTGTCGATTGGTCCGATTATTATTGCAGTGGGACTTGGTGCAAGTGCATTATACCGTTTCTTTAACGAAGAAAAGGCAGATAGTATTTTTAAAAACACGCTTAAGGCAGGTGTTATTCTTACTTTCGCAACGCCTATATGGGCGTGGTTTACAGGGATGTTTGGGTAGTCTCCTATGGAGAAAATAAAAACACGGTTTTTAATTAAGACGCCTAAAATATTGGGGTTAGATTATACAATTGATTTTGCTCTATTTATTTTAGCCTCACCGTTATTTTTATTTATTCCTAAATATTCGTCTATTTATTTAATTTTCATTGGAATTAGTCATTTCATTTTGCACCATTTCCTTAAAGGAAAACCAGATAAATATTTGCAAAATAGAATTCGATATTCTTTGTATGACAAAGGCGTTTGGATGAAAGTAAAAGACACCTCTCTAAATAAGGACTTATCATGAAAAAGAAATCTGTTTGCGAAAAAATTAACATTTCGGATATTTTAGAGGACGGACTTGTTGTTTCCTATGACCTAAAATACTCCTACTGTTATGAATTGGCTGGCATTGATATGGAAATGAAGTCTTCAGTAGAACAAGCCAATCAGGTGGCTCAAATAAATGGGTTTTTAAACAATGTTGAAGAGGGCTTAACGCTTCAAATAGTAAATAGAGTTGAATACGGGAGATCCCCTTTAATTGATACTTTTAAAAAGAATCAAATTCAACATGACGATGAAAAATTAAAGTTTTTCTCTGATGATAATATTGAACATATAAAAACATTCCCACAACGCCAGCATAAATTATATCTTTATGTGACGTATGATAATCGCTATAAAAAAGCACCCCTTTATTTATTACCAAGATTATTTTCAAATAATGATTCTCAAGAAATACGATTAAATAGAAAAAAGTCCTTAGAGGTGCTGTCATTATTTGAAAATTCGACTCTTCCACTATTCGGACTTAAAGCCAGGCGATTAAATGGAGATGAAACATTTCGTCTTATGTTTAACTATTTAAATAACAACAAGGCGTGTCATTTAAGCCCTGAACGACAAAAAACAGAAGTAGATAATGCGCCTCCTTCCTTATATCAATCACTCCCATATTTAAAGAATAAAACAGTAAGAGACCAATTAGTCAGGTCCCCCTTTCAAAACTCGAATCCAGGTCACATTGTCATTGATGACCTTTATTATATGACGATTAATATGGAAATGCTTCCACAAGGAGTCGGTATTCAGACCATTTTATCGATGATCAAACCAAAATTTCCATTTGAGTTCTCTATCCAAATTACATCCCCAAATGAAAAAGTATTTGTCTCTCAATTAGAGGCTATTAGAAAATTATTAAGAATTAGTAGTCTTTTAAAAACTAAAAAACACGAAAAGGATGTTGTTTCCTCGATTCAAAAAGATGAGATAGACGCAACAAAGACAGCGTTAGAGTTGGCGCATGATAAAGCGTTTGAAGTCCGGCTCATGTTTATTGTTCATCACCACGACTTAAAAGGATGCAGAAACAAGGCCCGAATTATTGAGAATATGTGCCAATCATTGGGTGGTATGCAGGTGAATAAAGATGATTATTGCCACTTGAATAATTTTATGAGTCTCTTGCCTGGCGCATACCAGCTAAATGAGAGAAAGGCTGGCATGCTTGGTAGGGATTTGGCTCAAATGGTACCTATCTCTCAGAGTTGGCAAGGAACAAAAGATGTCCAGTTTATTATCCAAAATAAAGACAGAGAATTGTTGCCTTTAAGTTACAAAACAGAGCAGGAAGATATGGCAGTTCCTAATACATTGGTTGTAGGTCAACCAGGAGAAGGAAAAAGTTGGTTTACAAACTACTTAATAAAATCTCTATTAGTTCACAATCCTAAAACGTTCATAAGTGTCATTGATAATGGAGGGTCTTATAAAAAACTAGCGACAATTTTTAAAGACACGTCTACTTATATTGAAATGGATTATTCAGCCGATTGTGCGTTTAACTATTTTTCTGAAAAAAGAATTGTTATGGAAAATGAAGCAACTTATGGAAGATATAAAACGTATATTGGAAATTTATTGTATTTAACTATCCAAAATGAAGGCGATCCAGACTATTCGGAATCGCAGAAGTATCTGATTGAAACAGGAATTAATGCGTTATATGACTCCATTTCTGATACAGACATTCCTCTTTTAGAGGACTTTCAAGATATTGCGAGAAAGATAACACCTAGAGATGAAGAGGACGAACAGTTTAGGGATCAGCTAGTAAAAAACTTAGATGGCTATACTGATCCAAAATCGTCTAAGTCGATCATTTTTAATAGACGAAGTTCAATTAAATTAGACTCTCCAAAACTTTTTGTAGATATACAAAATATTGATCAAGACCCTAAGTTTCAAGCTATTTATAATTCTATGATCAATAAACAAATGAGAGATCGAATGATCTATTTTCCAGAATGGAGACAGGTCATTATTTTTGATGAAGTTTGGAAGGCGTGGAAATCGTCTAAGTCAAAAGAGTTTCAAGAAGAAGCTGCTCGGAAAGGGCGTAAAAATGATACGTCTATTGTTTTGCTAAGTCAGTTTGTAAAAGATTTTGCAGATGAGTCCATTGCGTCTATTAGAAACGCTTGTCCTATACACTATATATTTAAAACAACAGACCTTCCGTTACTTAAAAAAGCCCCCTTTAACTATAACGATAACAAGTTAAGAGCCATAGAAAATATGAAGGGCGTAAAAGGAAAATCCAGTCAGTTCTTTATTAAGTGGGGAGACCGATCAAGCATTGCTCATATTGAAGGGTCAAAAATCGACGGAGTGACTTGTTCAACAGATGCCATTACACGACTTCAGTATAAAGACATTTATGACAATAAAGACGCAGATATGTTCGATATCATTAAGAAAATTAAAGCTGAAACAGCATGAAGGTAAGGGTCTTTTTAACTCTTTTTATATTTTTGCTTTGTACACCTTCATATGCAGTGTTTTCAGATCTGAAAGACTTTTGGGACACAATCGGAAAAGGGTTTGATAAGGCTGTAGCGGTTAAAGAGCTAGTTGTAGATGTTAGTGAAATGAAAAAATTATTAGAAAAACTAAATGTAATTGAAGAAGGCTCTTTAGCTGAATTAGATGAGTTGTCTACGCAATTAGCGTTTATTAATGAAGGTGAAGCTATCTATTCAGATATTCCTGGCTTTGCTCTTGATCAAGTCCCTAGTGATGTTTGGGAGTACAAGGCCAATTTAGAACAACTAAGTACTAAGCAATCACGTTATACAGACAATGATGTCTATAGAAAAACAACGATTTGGGCTAATAAAAAACTAAATGATTTAGAGGCGTTATTTGAAGAAGACGAGGCTAATTCTGGGACTTCAGATAAGACAAAAGCAGCAATGGATGGGATTGATAAAAATACAGCGATGATGGAAGCCGCAAATGCTCAAAGTCTACGTAAGCATCAATCAAGAATGTCGGGGGCGGCTTTAAAAACACATATGGAAAGCTTAGAACTACAACGAAAATTATTAGCGGAAGCAAAGCTTAAAAAGAACAAAGAGCGAATCAAAGAACTAGAAGATCAAATTGATGAAAAAGAGAGGTCTTTAGTCTTTTATGCAAGCAACCCTAACAAGGAAAGAGAAGTCATATCGGATATATTTCGGAGTTTTTTTAGATGAGAGACTTTTTTTCAAGTGTTCGTGATCTTTATATTCAATACCCTGGCTCAACAGCCGATGACATTATTTCAAGTCTCTCATCATCAGTAAAGGTGTTAACAGAGAGTTATTGGGAGATTGCATTTGTCTGTTTTGGTATTTCTGTAATCGTTCGATTAATAGAAAGTTTTCGGCAAGAAGATAAAGATTTGTTTATTGTTGGAGATCTTATCATTCATGCGTTTGTGGTCGTTATTGGATTAACGATATGGGAATCATATTTTCTGACTGTAACTAATATGTTTAATCTCTTTGCGGATAAAATTATGCCTTTAGATGTGTTATCAAAATTTCTAGATAACTTTTGGAATCAAGTTAGCGGAGCCAGTTCTTTTAATATTTTAAAAATTAAAATTAATGAGTTTTTTGGAGCTGTAATGGGTATGTTATCTATGATTGCGTCGATAGGTGTCTTTGTTTCAAGAAAAATAATGCTTTCCATTCTTTATATTTTTGGTGGACTCATGATTTCAGTGTCACCACTCCCGATATTCGGGTTAGGGCATATTGGAAAATTAGTAACAAATCATATTCAGATTTCTTCTTGGGTAGTTATTCATTCGGGCTTTCTTTTGATCATGTCTGAAATTGCAAAAAACCCTGATACAGGAAGTATTGAATTTATTATTATGTCAGGTATTTTTCTTACTGTGTCTGTAATGATTCCGACTATGGCTCAATTAGTATTTGGTGGAACTAGCTTTATGTCGGTTCCAATAGCTACCAATATGGCTCATGCGGGAGCTATGAAGTTAGGACTATCTCCTACCAAGAAGTTTGGAGATATGAAAGCCAGTTTGCTTGGAAAAGGTGCTGCGGGTGGAATTAATATGGCAAAGTCGATCTACGATGGTATGACCTCGCCTTCAACAGATGGACATGAGGCATATGGGGCCAGCTCTTCAGCAAATCCTGATGGTGGAATAAATGGAGCTAGTGAAC
>Ga0114997_10004552_pt1 | contig 10717 bp, 3 predicted proteins | sample ArcticOcean_MG_C_2_FD_87045 | JGI IMG/M metagenome (GOLD analysis project Ga0114997, IMG submission 87045) | Marine microbial communities from western Arctic Ocean - ArcticOcean_MG_CB4_136 | ecosystem: Environmental > Aquatic > Marine > Oceanic | place: Arctic Ocean: Canada Basin | collected... | reverse complement strand
GGAAGCAGCTGTAGCAGTAGCTACTGCTGCTACTACCGCTGCTGCGACGAATACGACGAACAACGGGGGGACGTTTATTCCGCCTACGCCGCAATCGCCGTACGCCGGGTTCAATAAAACTGTCGCCGGCGCGGCGGTTGATTATAACAACGTTCAAAACACGCCGATTTCAAACGTCATGTACGGCGTCGAATGGATCGATCGAATCGTTTCGCCATCATCAAACAACGTTGATAACACGCAGCAAAACGACGAGACTTTACGTTTACTCCGCGAATGCATCCGAACAAAGAACAACGACAAAGATAAACTCCAAGACGCGTACGCGCGCGCCGAGCGTATGATTACCAAGTGCAACACGCTCACTCGCGAAGATGCGTTCACAAATCTCAACGCCGCTGCGAAGCGAGGCAACGTTTCGAAATCACTCGATAACATCGTCGACAACAGGGCGACGGATGCCTTGGCGGTGTTCAAATACTTCTTTCGAGCGATTTTGAGAGACGAAATCAATCGCATGGAGGCGACGACGACGACGACGACGAACGCAAACACCATCTCTGATTCGACGAAGCGTGCGATATCGATGCTCGTGGACTCGAAACGATTCGTCGAAGTAGTCGTCGTCTTATCCGTCGAGGTAGTTTCCGTCGCGCGAAACGGAGTCCATTTGAGCACGAGTAATGGAATCTACGACGTCGGTCCAAGTTTTACCGGGAATGGCGGTAATCGCGCGATTACGTTGCGCTTTCCAGCCATTCCCAACGCGATTGGTTTAAACGCGTTCGATGTTTTGAACAGCATCGAGCCGTTCGTGAGATCGAGACCGGAAATGCCGAGAGAAATTAGAGCGTACTTTGGTCGAATCGAAGAGTCTATGTTAGAAAAGTTAAGCTGGAAAAAAGATTCGAGTTTGTATCCACTTTTGCGCGTGGCGACGACGAAGAGCTGCGCGAAGAAGAAGAACATCGGGGAGACCGCTGCGATTGCTGCCGCTGCTGCTGCTGCTGCTGCAAAGAGCGAAGATAATATTACGGACAACAACAACAACAACAACAACGACAACGACAACATCCACTCAAACAGCGCCAATCAAATCGCCGCCGTACTTCTCGGCGGCACGTTAGCATCCGGGCAAAAAGTCACCAAACCGCTCTCAAAACACCACACAGCGCGGTCGTTAACGCACATGCAACAATTCGATCGCAATGTTCTCGGGAAAGGAGGAGGAGGAAGAGGAGGAGACTCGAATGATGACTCTCCGATTGATGAAGAGAAGAAGAAGGCGTTAGATGTGGCACAAATGGCACATACCGCGTTGCGTTCGCCGCCTCGAACGACGACTATTATTGGTAGTGGCCATATGAGCGCATTTTCACCTTTGAAAACAAGCGCGTTTACGGCGTTTTCAACTCCGGCGAGACGAGCGTCCGATAACGCGAACATGGGATCATCATCCTTAGACGTAGAGCGAATCAGTGGGATTGCGCACGCGCAACAGCAGCAGTATAATCGAGCGGTTTCCTCGCCCGGCGTTGGTGCGAAAATACCGTTACCGTTACCAGACAAGTACGCCGTAGACGACGACGACGACGACGATGACGACGATGATTTCGAAATTGACGACGAAAAGCGCCGCGCGAAAGCCTCCTTGGACGTTTTTTTCGCCAAAGTACTCCGATTAGCCGCCGTGCGTTTAGCCGATATTTGTGCCCGGCTCCACGTCAACCAAGAAGTCACCCGACGCGCGTTCCAAATCTGCGAATTCGTCGTGTTTGAAAAAACCTCTCTGCTGTACAATCGACATCTCGATCAAATCATCTTGGCGTCCATCTACGGCGCGTGCAAAATCGCATCCAGCGAACAAGATCGAAACGTGAAATTCAAAGACATCGTGTATCGATACCACAAACAACCGCAGTGCGTGGAAGAGGTGTTTTGGAGCTGCCCATTAACGGTGACCAATCCCGGGTTGGAAGTCGTCAGTCGCGGCGATATCATCGCGTTTTACAACAAGCAGTTTGTCCCGAACGTCAGGCCGTTCATGTTGCAGTTACGAAAAGGAAGAGGAGGAGGAGGAGCGGGAGGAGGAAATTCTGACGACGCGCTCACGACAAAATCGCAAAAGAGGACGACGACGACGACGACGACAACAATGACGTCGACGCCGAAACGACCACCGCCAAAAGCAACAGGGACGACGATGACTGCCATTCAAAGCACGCCGAACCGATCTCGAGTTCACTTTGATTCGGAAGCGTTGCTCAAATCCCCCATACGGGAGGTGAAAGGAACCGCGGGCGCCGGGAACGTGTACGTCTCGCCAATGCGTCCGGAGACGAGAGAAAAAGCCTTCGTACACTCAAACAGGGGAGGCGTCCACGACGATGAGAATACTAACGCCGCTCTTCTTCATCACACGTTCGCTTCGCCTGCGAGAAGAACCACAGGCGGGGGTAGAAAATCTCCATCGGATAATGGCGGTACCAAAACCGGGAACATAATCGCGCTCATCGGTCAAAGCGACTTTCACGAAATCAACGAAACTTTGAGCCAAAAGAGCAAACAAGAGTAAGAACATTTCGAGCTGCTCTCTCATCCGTCTTTTTCCTTCCTTCCTGTTAGTGTTATTATCATTATTGTTATTATATTATTATCGTAAATACGTGTTGCACTGTTGCTTTTCGCCTCAGAAATTCTTCGAACACTTCTCCAAGAAGAAGAAGAAGAACATAATGAATGAAGCCTTAAACATTCGAATTTCAGCAACGAGAACAACGACGTCAAATTCTGTTTCTTCTCCTCCTTTGCCGCTCAATTCGCACGTCCATCTCGTTTCCGTCCGGGACAGCCCGACGGCGTTTCTCTTCACGCATTTCGTGCACGAATGCATCAAAATCCAATTCAACGAGAACGAAGACGACGACTTTGACGATGAGAACAACAACGATTATGAGGATACGAAGAACGAAACAACGGCAACAACAAAAACGAGCGGTTTGATGAGGACAAAAACAAAAACAAAAAGAGCAACAGTAGTGTTCGTGGAAACGAGCAAACCGTTCGAAACTTCAATCAGTCCACACTTGAGGAGGAAAAAAGCTGAATTTTTGTACAAAAAAAAAGAAAAATTTGGGATCGAATCCATCGATTGTTGGTCGAAACCAATGGCGTTTAATACTAACGATGACGATGATAAAGAAGAAGACAAAAAGGAGGAGAATATGTTTACGGTGAATGGTGCGCGTTCGAGTTCAACATCGAGTTTAGATGGTTTGTATGATTTGATCGCGAAGAACGTATCTTCGTCGTCGGACGATATCGGAACGATGGAAGAGTGTAGCAGAAATGGTGGTGCGAGTATTTTTATTGACTCGTTGGACGTGTTAGCGGCGAGAACGAGCGAGAAAGCGGTCGTGCGGTTCCTCGTGCGGTTGAGAGCGATGGAGAATGTGGCTTTAGTGACGGGGTGCCAGGCGGCGGAGGACGTCGAAGATGGATTCTTAGACGAGGACGACAGAGAGCGCGGGACGATGCAATTACTGATTGAAAACTTAGCCGACATGACGTTGACGACGTCCAAGTTACCTTCCGAAGGTGGTAATAAAGGTGAGTTGGTCAAGGTTGTCACGAGACATCGAACGGTGGATTCCAAGTATTTAGACTGGGACGGGAGCGTCGTGGATGGAAATAGAACTTTATTGGACGAAGAGAATGGTGGCAGTCGACGACCGGGCGGAAAGTTTTCGCACGTCACTGCTGGCGTGAGTGGTAGAAATTTTGACGACGACGACGACGACGAGTTGACGTTCTCTTTAACGACTGAGTGCGTGGCGACGATTTCAGAGCTCGGCGCGAAATGCGAGCGATATAGTTTCAGCTTGTAGTAGAGAGTGGAAGAGTTTTTAGCGCATCATAATACTCATACTACATAGTTCTTCAATTTAAAGAGAAGTTTAATACTCATATATTAGAATTTACAAATGCTTATTAATCAAGTTTAATACTACTGGTAGTATGTGTATATATTATCTATTCGTCGAGGTCCATGGGAATCGCCAAGGCGTCGTTATCTCGTCGGTCGTTTTCTTCTTCCGATTTTGAAGAAAGCGAATCTCTTTTGGCGGCAACATCTCTATCCTCTTCATCGTCGTCGTCTTCGTTATCGTCATCATCGCCGTCATCCAAATCTTCCTCCAAGTTAATCGACCCGCTCTTAATCGCTGGATCGTTTTCTATTAAATCCTTATCCGCCTCTTCGTCGTAAAATACACCTTTGTTTGCCTCGAGCGACATCGAAAATCGGCTCGTCGTCTTCTCCTCTTCCACCTTCGCTTGTTGCCCGTCTTCCTCGCGTGCAGAAGGCGGCAGGGCATCGCCGTTCCCTTCTTCTTCTAAAGAGTCTCGTTCGTCGTGTTGATCTAACATCTTCCTCGCCGCTTCGTTTGCCTCGTCGAGCGCATCGAGCTCGGCTTCCGCATCCGCCAGTCGTTTCTTCAACGCTCTCGATTCCTCGTCGACTTCTTCCTCTTCCTCTTCTTCCTCCTCCTCTGGAATCTCCTCCTGCGTGATTTTCAACTCCATCGCGGCCTTTTGTTCCGCTTCCATGATCAAATCCTCCTTCGCTTTCGACGCTTTTCTCGCCTCTTCTTCTCTCTCTTCTTCGAGCTCCAACTCCGCCATGCGAGCGGCTTCGTTCGCTTCCTTTTCGGCTTCGGCGTCTTGATCTTCTTCTTCTTCTTTGTCGTCGTCGTGGTTATTATTATGAATCGCTTCGGAGTTCCTTCGCGTATTTTCCTCGAGCTCGTCGTCTCTTTCGTCTTCCTCCTCTTCGTCGTCCGTGTCCGGCGCCAGTCGGATGTGCTTCCCTCTGACTTGTTCGTTTTGTTCTTCCTCTCGGTGTTGTTGTTGCTGTCCGTCGTCGTCGTCGTTTTCATCGACGAGTATTGTTGGATTCTTTCGAGGTCGTCCACGCTTCTTCTTCCCGCTCCCGTTGTTGTTAATGTTGTTGTAATTCGGCGTCGCGCGACCGTTTCGTCCGTAATACTCTTTCGGGGTCTTGGCGAACGTTTTTATCCTGCGACCGTGTTGATCAAACTCGACGCCATCTACGTCCCAGATTTCCTCATCTTCGTCGTCGGAATTGTGCAAAGGAGCGCCGTTTCTGGCGGTCATCAACTGATCCAACGAGTCTCGTCGTTCGGCGCCGATTTTGTTGAACTGTTCCGTCGGTCTCAATTTGAGCACCCTGAATGTTTCCGACGGGCCTCCCGGAGTTTTTCTTGGCCACATTTTGTTTCGGGTTTGCCGTTGCGTGGCTTTGATGGTCGGTAACGATCCATGGACGCGCTCGTACACCTTCTTTTCGCCTCGCCAATACTCCAACGGTTGTTGTCTTTGGCGCGAACTTTTGCGCACCTTTTGTGAGCCGCCTGTTAAATCTTCGACGACGATGGTTTGTAAACCGCCAAAGGCTAAAGATTTTCTTCTGGCCATTTCTTCGCGCAAGCGTTTGTGCGCTTCACCTCTAGGTTTGCGAATAGGGAATCCTTCCTCATCGAACGCGCGGTCGTCAGCGAATTGACCGCCTACTAAATCTTGTTGGTCAAAGTCGTCGTCGCCGGCTTCGAATCCTCCGCCAAACTCGTCGTCGTCGTTGTTCAAGTTTTCGTTCAACATTCCCACCGGTTGCACTTGCGGTTGCGACTGACCGCCTGCCCCCATGTGCGAGACGCCTTGCCAATCCGGACTGTCTTGATGCAAAACAGCTTCGTTTTCTCGTCCCGGGATGTTGAACATGTTCACCAGCGCTTCCGCAGCCATCGGCGTGTTGGTCACCTCCCCGCCGCTCCCCATGCTGCTCTTGCGTAACATTTCTCGTCGTTTCTCTAATTCCATTTGCTCTCTCTTCAGTCTCTCCTCTTCGATAGCTTCGGCTAACACTCCGCCTTCTTGCATGTGCTGCTCGCGAAGCAATCGTAACTGCGAATTCATCTCCATCGAAACTTTTCTCTGTTGTCCTTTCGCGTGCGGACTCTTCGGTCGAAACATCGGTTGCGCCGTCCTGTTCCCGTTGAAATCGTACCCGGCAAATCCTTCGTTCTCGGCGAACGACCCGGCTCGATCGCCGTCTCTCGATGCTGCCGCCGAGTGTTCACCCTCACCACTGGTAAAATGCGTCCCGTCCAACTCCTCGACCACCATCGCCGTTCGTCCTCGCTTCTTCGCTCCTCCATCCGGAAGCGCTCTCCCCAAACTCTCCGCGGGCGCTTTCATCACCAACACGAACGGTCTCGGTTTCACTTGTCGCCCGGTGCCTTTTCGCTTCCGTAACCGTTCCATTCGCGAAGATGACATCGACGAATGTTGGGTTAGATTTTGATGTCGCCTTTTCTGCGCTCCCGCGTCCGTTTGATTCCCCCAAGAGGTCCCAAAGGGTAACTTATTCCCTTGGCCATTATTCGTTTCTTGTGCTTTCTGTTGCGCCGCTCGTTTTCTCGCCGCTCGCAGTTGTGCTAATTTCGCGCCTCCTTCGACTACCGGTGGGCGTCCGGATTGGAATGACACTCGTCTTTGTTGTTCATTCATGTTTTCCATCTGTTGTTGTTGGTGTTGGTTTTGTCTGAAAATGATGCTCCGAGAGGTGGATTTTAACGCGGATTTAATTTGTGTCGTTTGTCCATTATTATTGTTGTTATTATTCATCGGTTGTGCGCCCAGAGGTACCCTGATGATGTGTTTAAAGAGAATGAGAGAGAGAAGAGATACACGTTTCCCCAAAGCGTGAGTAATAGAGAGAAGCAACAGAGGAAAGGAACGAATGGAAAAATTCAAATTTTGAAACGGATCGATTGAAAAGAATTGTTGAATTGTTAATGTTTACCTTGAAACGACGCCCAGAGGATTTGGAGGAGGGAAAGGGACGACGGTATCATCGTTCCTCTCCATCGTGAATTCAGTCTTTCGCGCAAAACGAAGAGAAGTAGTAGAGTATTTTGTGCGGTTTTTACTCAATTATACTGACGAACAAATTTTGAATTTTGAGGGGGAACTTAGACCATCTATTTAGGGTTTCCTCTTGAATTTCGTCTATGTCGTCTCGAAAGCGTGGTGGTATATACATATGTGTCGTGTTTATCAGTAGATGTAATATATATATAAATAACTAAAACTTGTAGATGTGTGTAACTCTTCTCTTTTCCTTCTTCTTTTTGAGGTTGTTCCTTCCTCCTCCTTTAGTACAACTTTGTTTGACGACTTCGACGCGCGGTTGAAGGCGGTCAAATTTTTTATTATTACTTGCGGGTCCACGGATCGAATCCATCACCATCCGAGGAGGCGGAGCCTCCCATGGCCATTTGCGTTTCGTCGTCATCGGGGTACCCAGAAGCGACGTCTTCTTCGCCAAACCCAATTCGCGCCACGTCGTCGCTATCCTTGTTGTTATTAAAATCAATCACGGACAACTTTTCCAACGCGTCCTCCGCGGAGGTGCGGTATTGCGTGCTCTTCGCCATCGAGCGCTTCTTCGCCTCTTCCATTTGTCTTTGCTCCTCCTCCAACTTGTACTGTCTCTCCTTGGCAACCTTTTCGATTTCCATCTGTCTTTGGTGCGCTTCCAACACTTTCTGTTCTCTCTCCGTCTCCGCCGCTTCCGCTTGCGCTTCCGCCTTTGCCAACTTCTTCTCTTCGATTTCGCGCTCGGTTCTCGCCTCTTCGTATTCCTTCGCCAATGAAACTTCCAGCGCCGCGGCGCGTTGCTTGGCCGTGTGGGACTTCTTCTTCGTCTCTTCCAACGCCGACGAAGCGGCTTCTTTCGCGGCTTCGACTGACTTCATCGCGTGCTGCACGTGCAAGTTGAAATCTTCCTTGGTTTTCCCAAGCATGTCAAATTCGTCTTCGACTTTACGTCCGGCTAATCGAGAAATGTCTTTGGCGTTTTGCACTTTTCTCTTGGCAACTTCTTGAACTTCTTGGATCTTCTTTTGCGCGAGTTCGGTGATGTCGTCGACTTTTTGGGCGGCGATTTTCGCAACTTCTTGCGAGTGCTCGTAGTTCGCTTCCGCTTCCGCTCTTCTCGCCGCGGCTTGCTTGACTTTCATGGCGGCTTGTTGCGCCGCTTCTTTCGCACGTTCCATGGCTTTACCGCCGTCGCTGAGCGTCGGTTTGCACGTCGTCGCGATGTGTTTCAACTCGACGAGTTTCTTCAATCGCGCGGCGTTGATAAACTCTTCCTTGGATTTGCGTCCCAAAGTGGAAAACAACTCTTTTCTGGTGATGTCCGGCGATTGGTTCGCCGCTCTCCCGATGGCTTCCTCCAACGCTTTCGTGTTGATGGTTTGCTGCTGCTCGCCCATGGACGCTTCACCTTTGTTGGAACCCATATTTCTCTTGAGCGTTTCTTGCGCCAAGTGTTCGACTTTCGTGACGTCGTAGTACTTATCCGCGGCGCCGTTCTCAATCTCCAAAGCTTCTTCGTCCGTTTCGCTCATATCAGAAGAAGTCTCGCCTCGTTGGATCTCCAGCGCGGATTTCTTCTTGGATTTGGAGCCGTCGCCTTTGTAGACTTTCTCAATCGCTTCGCGTTCCAACGCTTTTTCGCCGTCTTGCGCGAGCTTTAACACCTTATCGGTTCGAGTTTGTTCTTCGGTTTGTTGTTGTTCTTCTTCTTCTTTCATTTGTTCTTCTTCGTCTTCTTTCATTTGTTCTTCTTCTTCTTCGTCGCCTTCATTTTCGTCGTCGACTTCTTCATCGACGTGAACGCCCATGGATTTGCCCAATCCGGCGGCAACGTTTAAGTCTTCCTTCTTCGTCGTCGACTTCTTCTTATTCTTCTTCGACAACATCTTCGTTTGCTGCGGTAAACCCAACTGCGGCATTTGTCCCGGCTTGACCGGATCTTGACTCGATTGTTCGCCGCCAACCATTTTTTGCAACAAAGCGAACACCCCGGTGTGCTTGATCTCTTCCTCGGCGACTTCAACCAACTCTTTCTCTTCGGATGCGTTTGGCAACGCTTCTTCCAACAACATGCGTCGAGCGCCTTTGGAGGCGTAAGTAGACTTGTCGTCGTCTTTATCGTCGCCGCTGCTCTTGCGTTCGTACAAACGTTCTCTCTGGTTGTTGTTGTTGTTGTCTCTAGAAGAAGAAGAAGAAGAGGAAGAGACGGATCGTCGCTCGTCTCTTTCCGTCTCTCTCTCCACGAACTCCTCGTCGTCGGCGTCCGAGCGAAACTTTTCCCTGTACCCGGAAAAATTCTTGCTTGGACGTCGCTGGTCCTCGTCCTCAGAAGCGCTGCTGCGGCTGCTGCTTTTCTGATCCGAAGACGATTGCTTCTTCCTCGATTGGGGTCGGTGCTTTTCCTCTTCTTCGTCCTCTTCGTCGTCAGCGTTTTTGGCCAAAGTCTTCGTCAACTTCTTCTCGAACCTCGCGTCCTCTCGCTCTTCCACCGTTCGCTTCCCTTCCGAAGAGGAATCCTCCTTTGCCTCCTCCAAATCATCATCTTCTTCTTCGTTCGCGAATTTCTTCGTCTCCTTCATCCGTTTTTGCATGTCGTTGAACTCTCGCAAAAACGTATCCGTGTTTTTCGAGGAATCGATTTCTAAATCTTCATCATCGTCTTGATCCTCCTTCTTTCCTCCGTTCACGTTCTTCAGTTTGGATAAAAACGCGTCCGCTTTGGCGTATTTCTTATCTCCTTCTTCTCTCTCGCCCATTTCCGACGCTTTTTCTCCCGGTAACAAGGAATACGTTTTCACGTATTCACTCAAAGCGGATTTCCCGCACGTGTCGACGATCAAACTTTTCATGACATCGATTTGATCGGAAACGCCCAATAAAGACATCGGGGAGCCAGATTTGAACGCCGCGTCGATGTTATATACTCCGTTGCTCTTTTTAGACGAAGAAGAAGACGACAACGCGAACGCGCCGAGAGATAACGCGCAGATGAATCCAACGCTTTTCCCCGAACTGGAAATCTTCCCGCGGCTCGTCTTTAATGGTGTTGAGGTCTTTTCTTCTTCTAATAAAGAGAGACGTTCGCCATTTACGTCCTCTCTTTTCAACAGCATCGTTGAACCAATCGTGTTCATGATGATGCGATGCGTGGGTTTGTGTGTGTGTTCTCTCTCGCAAAAGGCGATTGATCTCTCTGTAATATAACAGTGATATAGCCGCGCGTTTCCCGAGAGAAAGTTTTTGACGGAAATGGAAAGAAGAAAAAATGGGTGCATGAAAAAATTACAAAAAAATGTGAAAAAAATGTAGAAACGTTTTTTAGTCAAGTCAAAATGAAAAAAACTGCCACTTTTTTTTCATCTCTCCTCTGGAAAACAATCTCATTTCATTCGTGTACGAGTGAAGACACACACACACACACACACACGAGAGAGAGAGAAAGAAGAAGAAGAAGATGAAGAAGAAGAAGACAAAGAAGAAGGAAGAACCGATCATCGCTGGAGGAGGAGGAGTAAAGACGAGAGCGAGGAAGAGGAAGGTTGGTCAGAGAGATTCTTTGTGGGATGTGATCGTGAAGAACGACGATACAAGTTTCATACACATTCTCCCGAGATTGAGTGCGACTGATATCAAATTCTTATACGGGGTGAATAAAGAGACGAGAAAGTTGATCAAGAGATCATCTCGCAGGAGGGAGTTGAAGAAGAAGTTTTGGATTGAAGAGATGTCGTCGATATCGACTTTGGAAGTAGCGTGG